>OIZX01000109.1_pt1 | contig 64341 bp, 52 predicted proteins | sample 1588621 | NCBI WGS metagenome assembly OIZX01 (sample SAMN03283276) | human gut metagenome | biome: human-associated habitat; material: feces | host: Homo sapiens | place: Peru | collected 2012 | reverse complement strand
GGTTTGCGTCCGTAATTACCCAGGGCGATGCCCTGGGCTAGGGGCTTCTGCCCTTTCAGGGCGTGTGGGACAAAACTTGCGAAAGTTCAGTCTTTTTGTTTCTCTTTTAATTTCTCTTTTTGTTTCTCTTTTAATTTCTCTTTTTGTTTCTTTTGTTTTCTCTTATTAATTCTCTTATTTTCTATTTATTCTTCTTTACTCCTCTCACTGCTTCGCTTTCCAGCGGATTATCTGGCCAATAATGCTTGGGGTATCGGCGCTTGAGCTCCTTACGTACTTCGAAGTAGGTTCCTTCCCAGAAACTGTGGAGATCCTGCGTCAACTGCACCGGCTTAAAACCTGGTGAGAGTAATTCCATCAGCAGCGGCTGCTTGCCATCATTGACCGTAGGAGTTTCTGTCATTCCGAAACATTCCTGCAGACGCACACTTAGAATAGGGGCTTCAGCGCCCTGGCGGTAGTCGATGCGGATGTTGCTGCCCGAAGGTACACGAAGGTGGGTAGGGGCGAGGCGTTCTATCTCCTGCTGCTTGTCGTATGGGATGAGTGCCCACAAAGCTTCCTCAAGATTGATTTTCTTCATTTCGCTGATACTTGTCATCACTCGCCCTGCATCCTCCAGATAGAAGGGGAGCCAGTCGGCAGCGGCTGACAGAAGTTTTTCTGTAGAAAAATCGGGTATCTCCAGTTCGGGATGCCATTCGCTCACTTTCGCTACACGTCGCTGAAGGCGCTGTATGTTTTCGTTCCAGTCGAACATACTGAGTCCGTCTTTTCTGGCTGCGGTGCAGATAATATCAATGAGCCGTTGCTTATCTGCTTTCTGAATCGGCTTACTGTCTATCACCAGCTTACCTATGCGGTGTTCCATCTGCATCTTTACCATTCCTGCCTTACTGTCCCAGGAGATGTTTTCTACCTCTGTATATGGCAGGTCTCTGACTGCGACAGGTGCGCAGAGAAAAACCTTTCCTTTGCCACCGGTATCGTTACCGGAAGTAGATTTAGTGGAAACAGATTTGCCGGATGCAGATTCGTTGCAGCTGGCAGAATTGAGCGAAGCGATGGCTATCCATTCCTGTGCAGACATCGCATCAGATTTGTCAATGAAGACCGTATTGCCGTTTGCCATGCGGAAATTGCCAATATTATCCAACGCCCTGGCGATGCGCTCCGGATAAGCCTGGGCTATCAGACTGCCCACTTCTTCCGCATCTACCTCTCCGTTATCTTCCTTGATTCTGAGCATTCTGCGGTATTCCTGCGCTATCTGTGCGATGCGGTTCCATCTTCCCAGATTTGATTTCCTGCGTAGAGAACGGAGGATGGATATTCGTAATGCAATATCCGTATCAGAAGATTCGCTCATCGGGTCTTTCTCTTCCAATAGAGCTGCAATGTCGCAAGCCAATGCTGCGGAATTTCTGTTCAGCATCATGCGGGCAATGCGGGGATGACAGGGTAGGGATGCCATTTTCTTGCCCAGAGCTGTGATGTTTCCATCTTCATGAATGGCTTTGAGAGAAACGAGTAAATTCTTTGCAGACAGCAGATTAGCGGTAGGTGGAAGCGTGAACCAGGGCAGGCATTCTGGCTTGTTTTCTCCAAAAGCAGCAATATCCAAAACCATTGAAGAGAGATCAGCATCTTCGATTTCAGGACGTCGCTGATCTTCCATCAGATGTTCTGAGGTCTGCGTCCAGAGACGGTAGCAGATGCCTTCAGCTACTCGTCCGGCACGACCTCTTCGCTGGGTAGCCATATCCTTGCTGATTCGTACAGTCTTCAGATGGCTGAGTCCGGTTCGGTTATCATAGACCAGCTTTCTGCAGAGTCCGGAATCAACCACGATTCTCACGCCCTCAATAGTAAGCGAAGTTTCAGCGATAGGGGTAGCAAGAACGATTTTTCGGCTTCCTTCCTGTGAGGGAGCAATGGCGCTTCGCTGTTTCTCCGGAGAGAGATTGCCGTAAAGCGGATAGACGGTTGTGGCTGTCCACATATTATCAGCAGAAGAATCATCAGCCTTGGCTATTATTCCGTTTAACATTTCTTCGCATTTCAGGATTTCTCCCTGGCCAGGAAGAAACGCCAGAATATCGCCTTGATGATCGTGATGGGCCCTGACAATCGTGGCAACCATTTCCTGAACCATATCATATGCGTTGACATCATCGGCTGCATAGACGGTTTCTACCGGAAACATCTTACCTTGGCTTTCTATGAGTGGTGCTCGGAGCGTTTGGCAAATGGCGGTTGTATCAATCGTTGCAGACATGATAACCATCTTTAAATCAGGTCGGATAATCTCCTGAGCTTGTCGGGCTAATGCAAGCGCAAGGTCGGAATTGATGCTTCGTTCATGAAATTCGTCAAAGATGATGATGCTGACGCCATCCAGTGTGGGGTCATTCACCAGCATACGCGTGAGGATTCCTTCGGTGAGAACTTCGATGCGAGTATCAGCAGACGTCTTGTTTTCAAAGCGTATGCGATAGCCAATCGTCTTACCGACAGACTCACCCAAAATGCTTGCCATTCGTTCGGCAATTTGACGGGCTGCCAATCGGCGCGGTTCCAGCATGAGAATCTTGCCTTTACATCCGTTGAGAATGGTAAGTGGCAGCAAGGTTGATTTACCGGCACCAGGGGGCGCTGTTATGACAAGATTAGATGATTCTGTCAATTTCTGATTCACAGAATCGGCAATCTGGTATGCGGGTAAATGTTTTGTCTGACTGAAAAGTCTATCTGTATTCATATAGTTTTAAATATTCTTACTTCTTGATAATTCCTTAAATCTTATTTTTAACGGTGTTCGATATGTTTTGAAATAGCGTTTGATGCTATTCTTGAACAATGTGTTTGCAAAGGTACAAAGAAATCTGCAAATACTTATAATGTCTGGCTTTTTTTACGCTGTAATTAATCATAGTCGTTTGTGTTTTAAGGTTCATTTTAGGAATCACACTGCTTCTGAAATTACATCCCGATGTATCTTGTATTACGTCGGGATGCATCTCTTACTGCATCAGGACGTATCCGATGCTACGTCGGGACGTAATTCGCAATTCGATGGAAACTGGTTTCTGTGACGTTGCTCTTTTCAACCGATTGTGAACGAAGCTTAAATTAATACTAGCCATTTTGATAACATAATTTTACGGAGTTGATAACATTTTGATAACACACCCTAAATTTAATAATTATTGTCAGAATGGATAAAATAGATTGGCTTTCAGTGAGTTAAGGGGAGAGGGTATACGTAGACCAGTCGATGACCAGTAAATATCAGCCTATTCCTTGCATCAAGAACGCCCCAAACGAAAAATACGGAGATAAGTACTTGACTATAAGTAACTTATATCCGTATTTCTTTTAGATAAAAATCTATTTCTTGCAAATTTGATAACGACTTAGTGATTCCGTTGGGGTTCGAACCCAAGACCCACAGCTTAGAAGGCTGTTGCTCTAATCCAACTGAGCTACGGAACCATACTCTGTTTCTTAATGCGGATGCAAAATTACTGTTTTTTTTGCAATCTACCAAATATTTTTTAGATTATTTGCTATTATTGCTGTCTGAGAAGGGTTTACATCTCAACATTATCACTTCTTACAGGACATTCCGTTTCATCGCCGTAGGAAACGGTGGATGGCAAACCAAAAATAGAAAACCAAGAGGACATAACCCACATAGTAGAGAGTGCAGAGGCTGAAGATGATGTAATCGACAGCACAAACACCCATCAAACCACCCAAATACAAGATGGCATCACCGAGACTGAGACGATGCTTCACCTCGTCGAGGCAAGCCAATGCCAATATCAATATCGCCCATACCGATGCCAAAAAGAAACCCAACACACGGGGAACGGCAAAGGGATTGAGCGTGGGATGGAAATAGAAGTGGCGCCACATCTCTGGAGCAAACGACTGGATGGTGGCATAGAATGCCGCAGAGAGCGACACCATCAACACCAATGCCGTGGGATAAGGAGAATCGATGTCATTGAAATGAACGATATGCGCATTGCTGTGAGATATTTTACGCACAAGATAAGCCACTGAAATCAACACGATGACGATCATGAAGATAAGCAGGTGGGTATTGCTGAAGATGAGGATGAACTGAGAGATGGGATCGTCGGGAACAACACGAGGCAACAGACGAGACTCATGTGTCCAGCCAAACTCATTCTCCTCGGTAGCCAACTGCACCCATACGGAGTCTTCTGTGTCTTGCGGAATAATGCGTATATCGGAAACCACCAGCAGACAGTGTTTCTTTACAGCAAAGGAATCGATACGCAAATGGTTGACATACTCCTCGGGCTGCTGACGTATCAGCATAAGCGAGTCGGAGAAGACAACAAAGTTATATCGGTTGGTGTAATGATGCGTAGAGGAAAAGGAGATGGAGTCGAGCTGTCGATCACTGTACTCTATCAGCGCTGCATGCTGAACCTTAGTACTATGACGATGATAGCAACCGCTGAGCAGCAACAACATGCCCAACAGACAACAGGTAATCCAAGAATATCGTTTTTCTTTATTCATATCTTTTTGTTTTCACGCACCTTTTCTCACCATGACAGACTTACACTGGGGAGGGCGTGGCATCTTGCCCGCCCATAAGCAAGACGTTTTAACGTTCAGAATACACATTCATCTGACACTCGTTGCAAGCAAACTGCAAGCGGAACTTCCTGCCATCGCCCAAACGAAGGAAGAGAGGTTCCTTCCATGTAGGCTTGCGCCCACCTCGCTTCACACAATATCCCAACGAATAACGCAGACAATGACGGCACTGCATCAGCAGAACATCATCCTGCCTCTCTGCCTCATTGCGAAGCTCGAAAGCGTAGTCTGCCTTCGCCATGCCATGTGCCTGATAGAAAGTGCAGGCACTCTGATTGGCGATATTGTAGAGATAGCTGTACTGAGCATATTCTGGTTGCCATGCCTTCACAGACGATGGTGTGTCACAAGGAGCCTCAGCATGAGAAGACTCTTGGGCTATGCCTGTTCTCAACGACGATGACACCAAAGAACGGCGCAAGTCGGTAAGCACGCTGCTGGGGATGAAATACAGATCGGCATCGTTGCGAATCTCTACCTCAAGGCACTCATAGATGGTGCCACCCAACTTGCTGAGTTGCTTGATGATGTTGTCGCGCTGCGGCTTTTTCGCTATGCTATGCTCGAAGGCAACAACTTCTGTCGCCATATATTGCAAAGAGGCACTTTCCTCCGTATCACCACTAACGAAAGAGGTCTTTCCCTGCTCCTTACAGTAATAGGCTTTGGCAGAGAATCCACTCGTTCCAGCCTCATCGTACAAGTCGAAGACTATCTTGACAGGAATCTTTCGTTCTGCAGTCTTGCCTGCCAACAGTTTGCCGAAAGCCACATCATTGTTGCGATAGAGCGCAACACCGGGACGCAGATGGCGAGGCATCTCTAAAGGAAAGAGACGGTTGCCCTCTGCACGGTTGACACGGAAGCCCTCTAACTCGCGCTCATCATTGATGAAGCACAAGCCATCGCCATTGGCAAAACTCGATACAGAAGCCACATTGAAACTGTTGCCACGCAACTCCTTCACCTTACCCACATACTCACCGATGGCCTTCGGAGTATCAAAGGAGGTGATGTCTATCTGTCTGCCACGCAGGAAATAATTGGTAAAACCGCGATTGAAGGTCTTCTTTAGGTTGGGCTCGAAAGCATAACGAGGTCTACCCAACGAAGGACGCTCATACTCTCCAGGACGCTTCCGACAAATCTCGTCAAGGCGCTGGCTGTAAGCTGCCACCACATTCTTTACATAGTCGACATCCTTTAACCGACCTTCTATCTTGAACGAGCAGGCACCTGCATCAGCCAATGCCTCCAAATGGTCTATCTGACACATATCCTTGAGGGAGAGCAGATGGCGCTGATGCTCTATCTCCTGGCCGTTGGCATCAAGAAGATCGAACTTCATACGACAGAACTGCGCACACTCTCCCCTATTGGCAGAGCGGTCGAAACAATATTCTGACGCATAGCACACACCTGAATAGCACACACAAAGGGCACCATGGACAAACACCTCGAGTTCCATATCGGGCACGGCAGCATGAATGGCCTCTATCTCCTTGACAGAGAGTTCGCGAGCCAGCACTGCCCGATGGAAGCCCAACGACTGGAGCCACTTCACTTTGTCGGCTGTTCGTGTGTCGCACTGTGTGCTGGAATGTAGAAACTCCGACCATTTGAAATCTGTAGCCAAAGGACCCTCGCCCTGCAAGGCAAAGAGTACACCCATGTCCTGCAGCAGTAAGGCATCAACGCCAGCAGACTGCAACTGCCGGATCATCAGCAAGGTGTCCTTGATTTCTGAATCGTAGATAATGGTGTTGACCGTAACATGCACCTTGGCATGATACTGATGGGCATAGTCGCACAGCTGCCGGATATCCTCTATCGAGTTGCCCGCAGCCGCACGAGCACCAAACTTAGGTGCTCCGATATATACGGCATCAGCGCCATGGTCGATGGCTGCGATACCACATTCTAAATTTTTGGCAGGTGCCAATAATTCCAATGTTCTCATTCTTCGTTGGTCGCTTTCGCGTTTACTTGATGTCATCAATATTATAAGGTGTCTCCTGGTAAACGTAATAGTTGATCCAGTTGCTATAGAACAGGTTGGCATGTGCGCGCCAAGTCACCATGGGTGCATTGTTGGGATCGTCGTGCTCATAATAGTTCTTGGGCAAATCTACATCATCGCGCTTACCTAAATCGCGGCGATATTCTTTGTCGAGCGTATTGGGAGCATATTCTAAATGACCTGTAACGAAGAATTCACGACCACCACGGGCCATGACGATGCTCACACCACTCTCTGGCGACTCGGCTATGATGTCGAGGCCTGGCACTTTCTCAATGTCCTCACGGCGAACCTCGGTGTGACGGCTCTGCGGCATGGCAAACCTATCGTCGAAGCCTCGGAAGATGGGGAGGGACATATCGAGTGCCTTCTGCTGAAAGATGCCAAACATCTTCTTATCGAGAGGATGCTTAGGTACACCATAAAAATGGTAAAGACCTGCCTGAGCTCCCCAACAGATATAGAGTGTAGAGGTGACATGGGTGCGAGCCCAGTCGAAGATTTGCTGTATCTCGGGCCAGTACTCTACCTCCTCATAAGCCATCGTCTCTATGGGAGCACCCGTGACAATCATACCATCAAACTTCTGCTTGGAAAGTTCGGAGAAGTCTTTATAGAACATCATCATGTGTTCTATGGGAGTATTCTTAGGGGTATGACTCTTCAACTTCATAAAGAAAACCTCTATCTGTAGAGGGGTGTTGGAGAGAAGTCGGACGAGGTCGGTCTCGGTGGTAATCTTCAGCGGCATGAGGTTGAGCACGACAATACGTAGCGGTCTGATCTCCTGACTATGCGCCCTACTCTCGTCCATGACGAAGATGTTCTCGTGCTTCAGCAGCTCTATGGCTGGTAATTTATCTGGCAATCTTAATGGCATTGTACAAATCCTTTCTCTATTTTTGTGCAAAAATACACTTTTTCAATGAGATAATGAAAAAAGGATGCCAAAATTTCTTTCGGCATCCTTCTTTTTGTATATTATTCAACTTTCTCGTGTGGGGAAGTTATAGAAGTTAAAGAAGTTATCACTCCCTTCGGTCGTTAGAAGTTAAAGCCAATAGCCTTAGAGGGAACTCCTTAACTTCTTAACTCCTTAACTCCCCCATTTGCAAAAGTAGAGATATTACCAAAGTTCGAGGCGCTCACTCTTAGGAATGAACATTTTGTCGCCTGGCTTTACATCGAAGGCTTCATACCAAGCATCGATGTGTGGAAGAGCTCCGTCGACACGCCATCTACCCAAAGAGTGAGGGTCGTTCTTAACACGTTGACGAATCTCCTTCTCTGTGATGTGCTGTCCCCAGACACCTGCATAAGCGAGGAAGAAGCGCTGAGCTGGAGTGAAACCGTCCTTGTTCTTGAGAGGTTTCTTGGCTGTGGCGTTCTTCAAGGCATTAAAGGCTACCATTAGACCACCATGGTCGGCAAGGTTCTCACCCAGGGTGAAACGGCCGTTGGCATGGAGGTCGGGAAGCACCTTGATATTGCTGAAGAAGTTGGCATACATGTCTGCACGCTGGTTGAAGCCCTTGGCATCTTCGGCTGTCCACCAGTCCTGCAGGTTGCCGCTGGCATCATACTGTCGACCCTGATCGTCGAAGCCGTGCGTCATCTCATGACCTATCACCACACCGATGGCACCATAGTTGAATGCCTCATCTGCCTTGGCATCAAAGAAAGGATACTGCAAGATACCGGCAGGGAAACAAATCTCGTTGGTGGTAGGATTGTAGTAAGCATTAACGGTCTGTGGATTCATATACCACTCATCTCCATCAACAGGCTTGCCAGCCTTCTCGGCTATCTCTTTGTCGTTGGCAAACTTGCGGCAAGCCAACACATTCTCGTAGAAGCTCTTAGAAGGGTCGATGGTGAGCAAGCTATAATCGGTCCACTTGTTGGGATAGCCTATCTTGACATAGAACTTGTTGAGTTTGTTGTGGGCGGCAGCCTTGGTGGCATCGCTCATCCAGGTCTGCGCATCGATACGCTCGCCCAGGCTTATCTGCAGATTCTTTACCAAGGTCTCCATCATCTTCTTAGAAGTCTCGGGGAAGAACTTCTTGCAGTAGATGCGACCTAAAGCTTCGCCCATCTGGTTCTCCACCTGATTGGTGGCACGCTTCCAGAGAGGATAGTCTTCCTGACGGCCACTCATGGTCTTGCCGAAGAAGTCGAAGTTGGCCTCACGAATCTCGTCGGTGAGATAAGACGAAGAGCTGCGGATAACACTCCAAAGCATCAGGGCTTTAAGGGTAGATGCGTTCTCGGCAGCAGAGAGCTTGTCGTAAGCTGCAAAGAAGGCTGGCTGACCGATGACGATTTCCTGGATGTACTCGCTCTTGATGCCCTCGCCGTTGGCCAAGGCTTCGAGAGGAATATTGGGATAGTCCTCCTGGAACTGCTTGAGTGTAGTCTTGTTGTAGTTGGCCTGCGGGTCGCGCAACTCGGTGCGACTCTTAGAGACGATGGCCAGACTGGTTTCGTGCAAGAAGACGGCCTGTGCATACTGGCTGGCATCGGCTGCAGAGAAGCCATAGAGCTGGAACATCTTGGCAAGATAAGCCTTATAAGCCTCACGGATGGCTACTGTGGCAGCATCGTTGTTGAGGTAGTAGTCCTTGGCGCCAAGGGTAAGACCGCCCTGCATGAGGTTGTAGATGTTCTGAGTGACATTCTTCTCATCGGCTCCGAAGCCTGCACCATAGCTCAAGCCGAGTCCCATCCAAGCATACTTCAACTGCAGTTTCTGCAAGTCGTCCTTGGTCTGGGCTGCTGTGATTTCTTCGAGCAAAGGCTTCACTGGTGCGATGCCTTCCTGGTTGCGGCGGTCTACATCCATTGCCAACTTATAGAAGTCGGACAGTTTCTGCTCGATGCTACCTTTCTTGTAGGTTTTCTTCTGCAACTCGCTCAAGATGCTGTTGATGCGCTTGTTGTTGTTTTCCTGCAACTGGTCGAAACTACCATAGCGGCTGTAAGCTGCTGGCAGGGGATTGTTCTTCTGCCAGCCACCAGTAGCAAACTGGTAGAAATTGTCGGCAGGCTTGGCAGTCTTGTCAAGATTGCTCATGACAAGTCCCGACTTGTTTTGTGCGTCTGCTGCCATAGGCATGGCTGCAATCATCATCATCGGGATAATCATCTTCATGTTCATTTTGTTATAATTATTGGGTTATTGATACTATCACTAAACTGGGGTGACCGTCTATGCCGATACCTCTTCGAGTTCCTCTGAGAGAATGAGCCAAGAGTCGTTCTCCTCATCGAGTTTCTGCATCAGTGCGGAGTACTCGGTGACGAGTTCCATGTTGGTGGCATTCTCGGGCTTCATCAGCAAGTCGTCTATTTCTTTCTTACGCTTCTCTAAGGTGGCGATGCGCTGTTCGCAGTCTTTCACCGCCTTCTCGGCCTTGCGGATTTTCTTCTGTTGCTCCTTGTGCTCGGCGTAGCTCTGTTTCTTAGACAAGGCTCCCGAATCGGCAGGAGCAGGATCAGCCTGCTGTGTTTTAGACAAAGAGCTACCCACAGGGGACTCTTCCTTAGAAAGCGCTGCCTGGATGGTCTCGGCATTGTGAGCACGCAGATAGTCGTAGATGCCACCTAAGTGTTCGCGTACCTTACCGCCACCAAACTCGTACACCTTATCTACCAACCCGTCGAGGAACTCGCGGTCGTGGCTCACGATGATGGCGGTGCCATCGAAGGCCTTGATGGCTTCCTTGAGGACATCTTTCGACTGCATGTCGAGGTGATTGGTAGGCTCATCGAGGATGAGAAGGTTGACGGGTTCGAGCAGCAACTTGATCATCGCCAGACGACTGCGCTCGCCTCCGCTGAGCACCTTCACAAACTTCTCGGAGGTCTCGCCACCAAACATAAAGGCTCCCAAAAGGTCGTTTACCTTGAGGCGCATATCGCCCGTAGCCACTTGGTCTATGGTCTGGAAGATGGTGAGACGTTCGTCGAGGAGCTGTGCTTGATTCTGAGCAAAATAACCTATCTGCACATTGTGACCTATCTTCAGGGTTCCCGTAAAGGGAATCTCGCCCATGATACACTTCACCAAGGTAGACTTACCTTCGCCATTCTTACCGACGAAAGCCACCTTCTCACCTCGCTTGATGGTAAGGGTGACGTGGTCGAAGACGGTATGTTCGCCATAGTCCTTGCGCAACTCGTCGCAGATAATGGGATAGTCGCCACTGCGCAGACAGGGGGGAAACTTGAGGTGCATCTGCTTGTTGTCGACCTCATCGACCTCGATGGGAACAATCTTCTCCAACTGCTTGATGCGACTCTGCACCTGGACAGCCTTAGTGGGCTTGTAGCGGAAACGCTCTATGAAGTCCTTGATGTCGGCAATCTCCTTCTGCTGATTCTCGTAGGCACGGAGCTGCTGCTCACGACGCTCGGCACGAAGCATGACATACTCATCATACTTCACGCGATAGTCTTCTACTCTACCACAGGTGATCTCTAAGGTGCGGTTGGTGACATTATTAATAAAGGCACGGTCATGGCTCACCAAAACCACCGCCTTGGCGCTCTGCGCAAGAAACTGCTCCAACCACTGTATACTCTCGATGTCGAGATGGTTGGTAGGCTCGTCGAGAAGAAGTACGTCGGGTTTCTGAAGTAGAATCTTAGCCAACTCAATACGCATACGCCATCCACCAGAGAACTCGCGGGTGGGACGATCTAAGTCTTGACGTGTGAAGCCGAGACCTGAAAGCGTGCGCTCTATCTCTGCCTCATAGTTCTCGCCGCCCATCATCATGTAGCGGTCGTGCTCCTGGGTAAACTTCTCCACCAACTGGGCATAGGATTCGCTCTCGTAGTCGGTACGGTCGGCCATCTCTTGCTGCATCTTGTCGAGACGTGCCTTCATCTCTGTGTTATGAGCAAAGGCCTTGCGGGTTTCATCCTTCACCGTGGTATCGTCTTGCAACTTCATTACCTGTGGCAGGTAGCCTATAGTGGTCTCATTGGGGATAGCCACAACGCCGTCTGTAGGCTTCTGCATGCCACACAGTATCTTGAGCATCGTTGACTTGCCCGCTCCGTTCTTGCCCACCAAGGCTATGCGGTCACGGTCGTTGATGACAAAGCTCACGTCATGGAAGAGGGGCTTCACCCCAAACTCGACTTTCAAGCCTTCTACTGAAATCATATCTTTTGTTGTTTACTGGGTTTCGTGATTCTTGGGACTGCTGATGGCAGCCAAGCATCGAATGGGTTGACCGATGGCACTCTCATAAGAGGCCTATCTTCTAAAAAGGCAGCCCTTGGTTTGAAGGGCTGCCTCTCTCAATATATATATTACCGAAGTTTCGCTTGTACAGAGGTTATAGTAGTTAAAGAAGTTATCACTCCCTTCGGTCGTTAGAAGTTATAGCCAATAGCCTTGAAAGGAATATTAAGTCCACAAAAGCATAGGGCTTTAACTCCTCTAACCTCCTTTAACTTCTCTAACTTCCTCATTTGCGAAAGTTGAGTATATTAAATAGGTATAATCCAAATAAGTAGTGCTTACTTGATGACGCCTTCTTCTACGAAGACTTCCTTCAAGATCTGAACACCGCGCTCTACCTGCTCCTTGGTGTGAGTAGCCATCAAAGCGAAACGTACCAATGTGTCCTGTGGGGCACAGGCAGGAGGAATAACGGGGTTGATGAACACGCCACGGTCGTAAGCCTTCTTGGTAACCTCGAAAGTCTTCATAGCATCGCGCACATAGAGAGGAATGATAGGACTCTCTGTCTCGCCAATCTCGAAACCTTCCTCACGGAAACGCTTCAGGGCGTAGTTGGTAACATCCCACAACTGCTCGAAGCGCTCTGGCTCGTTCTGAATGATGTGAAGAGCCTCCAAGGCTGCTGCTGTGGCTGCTGGAGTGTTGGATGCACTGAAGATATAGGTACGGCAAGAATGACGCAGGAAGTTGATGGTGTCCTTGTCTGATGCGATGAAACCACCGATAGACGCCAGACTCTTGGAGAATGTACCCATGATGAGGTCGACCTCGTCGGTAAGACCAAAGTGATCGCATACGCCACGTCCCTGCTTGCCAAACACACCCAGGCCATGAGCCTCGTCCACCATGATGGAGCAGTTGTACTTGTGCTTCAACTTGACAATCTCTGGCAGGTTGGCCAAGTCGCCCTCCATAGAGAACACGCCATCGACAACGATGAGCTTGATGGCCTCCTGAGGCAATGTCTTGAGCACACGCTCCAGGTCTTCCATATCATTGTGCTTATAGTGCAACTGAGTAGCGAATGAAAGACGGCGACCATCTACGATGCTGGCATGGTCACGGTCGTCGCAGATGATATAGTCGTTGCGACCTACGACACAAGCCAAGACGCCCTGGTTGACAGAGAAACCTGTAGAGAAACACAGAGTCTCATCCTTGTGCATAAATTCTGCCAACTCCTTCTCGAGCTGAACATGAAGATCGAGCGTACCATTGAGGAAACGGCTTCCTGCACAACCAGAACCATACTTATCCAACGCAGCCTTTGCTGCATCGATAACACGCTGGTCGTTGGTTAAACCCTGATAAGCATTCGAACCAAACATCAGAATGTTGTGTCCGTCGATATCGGTAACTTCCGTCATCTGCTTACTTGTGATCTCACGGAAGTATGGGTACACACCGGCAGCCATGTACTTCTGAGGTTCACGATAATTCTTGTATTTTTCTTGTAATTGTCCCATTATGAATAGGTGTACTTTTTTAATTTCTTAGTTTACAGGGTGCAAAGATACAAAAAAGAACTTATATATCATGATTTTTTCTAAGAAAGTTGATTTTTAGTGTTTTTTTAGTCTCAAAAAAGTCGTTTTTATGCTATTTTTATTACTTTTGCAAAAGAATATTCACATAAATCTATCTAATTAGATGAAGAAAAAGATCGTTTTTATCATGAATCCTATCTCGGGAACAGGAAACAAAGCTTCTATCCCACACCTGATAGATAGTATTTTGGACAAAGACCGCTTTGACTACGAGATAAGAACCACAGAGAGGGCAGGACATGCATCAGAGATAGCTTCTGAGGCGAAGGATGCTCATGTTGATATCGTTGTGGCTGTGGGAGGCGATGGTACTGTCAACGAAGTGGCGAGAGCCATCGTACACTCGGACACGGCTTTAGGAATACTGCCTTGCGGGTCGGGCAATGGATTGGCACGCCACTTGATGCTCCCTATGAATTTGAAAAAGAGCCTCGAAATCATCAACTATGGCGAGATTCACGACCTTGACTATGGTGTCATCAACGGCTATCCCTTCTTCTGCACTTGCGGCATGGGATTTGACGCCTTCGTGAGTATGAAATTTGCTGAAAGCGGGAAACGAGGCCCCATCAGCTATGCCGAAAACATCCTGAAAGAGGGATTGAAATATAAGCCTGAAACTTACACACTCGAAGACGAAACGGGAACTAAGCAATACAAGGCTTTCCTCATCTCGTGTGCTAACGCATCGCAATATGGCAACAACGCTTATATTGCACCACAGGCTTCTATGAGCGACGGACTGATAGATGTTATCATCATGGAACCGTTCGATGTACTCGAAGCACCTCAGGTAAGTTTCGATATGTTCAACAAAACGCTCGATAAGCACTCGAAGATCAAGACTTTCAGATGCAAAAAACTGCATATCACACGTACACAACCGGGGGTGATTCACTATGATGGCGACCCAGTGATGACGGGTGCTGACATAGATGTACACTTGGAAGAAAAAGGCATCAAAATGATTGTCAACCCCTTTGCCGACAAGAGTGCGCGTAAGCCCAACATCATACAATCGGCCTTTGCTGATTTCTTTAATGGTCTCAACGCTGTGAGAAGCGATATCAGAGAACAGGGAAAAAAGGTTGAGGCTCTAAGCAAACTTGTACAGAGCAAATTGAACCTGTAAGGGGGGGAGCCGTTGGGAAAGTAAAACAAAATGAAGAAAATAAAGATTTAAAGCCAATAGCTTTATTGCTGACATTTTAGCAAAAAGGCTATTGGCTTTAAATTCTCTAACTTCTCTAACTTCTCCATTTGCGAAAGTAGAATTATTTAATATAGAATTCTGCTGTAAGTTGAGCATACCATGCAGAGCGTCCTCCATCGGGTGACTGAAGCACTTCGACAGCCTCTTTCAATGCGCCTTGACGATGCCGCGAGAAAGTAAGAAGAAGCCGCTTAGGTTCCTTGCGAACTACTGTCTTAACAGAGCACTTACGAAGAAGCGTAAAGCCCTTATAATAAGCTTCTTCCTCCACTCGACTAAACACTTCCGTCGGGATAACAATAGACAAGTATCCATCATCAGCCAACAACCTCTTAGCTGCAGCAAAAAGGTCGGCAAAAGGAAGCGTATCTGTATGACGAGCAAGCGAACGTTTGGTATCGGGATTCTTCAGACTATCGACAAAAAAAGGAGGATTACTGACGATGGCGTCATAAGGTAGAGAACACTCAAATTCTTGCAGCGAACAATGATGCACCTGCACCCTTCCCGAGAAAGGACTTGACGCCACATTTTCGGTTGCCTGCCGACAAGCATCGCTATCAATGTCGATGGCATCAATCTCTGCATGAGGAAAACGCTGAGCCATCATGAGTGCCACAAGTCCTGTGCCTGTTCCAATATCCAGCAAGCGCTTGCCACCTGCTGCCCATGCCCCTAAGAGAACACCATCCGTGCCTACCTTCATGCCGCACCTGTCTTGCATGATGGAAAAATACTTGAATTGAAAATCTGCCACGCTATTTGTTTTTGTTTCTATCTCAATAAAAACGAGAACATGTGGTTTTTATTTTGTCTTTTTTACAGAAAAAACGACGTGAATATATTAAAATATCTGTACCAAGCCCTATAATTCAATAAAAATGACTAACTTTGCACCCTAAAAATGAATTCCAAAAAGAATATGAACAGAAATTCAAATACACAATTCCAAATGATAGCCGATTATGACGGCGATGCCTCTGTACTGGTAGAAGAAAAAGCTCCTGGAGAATATCCTATTCTCTGCACACGCAACCTGGTTGTCTTCCCTACTGTCTTGGCACCCATCATTGTTGGTCGCCCGCAGAGCGTTGCGCTGGCCAAAGAGATAGCACAGAACACAGAAAAGGTTTTCTGTATCTTCTGTCAGAAAAACGAGACTACTGAAAGTCCAACACAGGATGACCTCTATGCTACTGGAGTATTCGCTAAACTCATCAAAACAGTAGAACTCCCAGGAGTTGACTCCAACAATATTACCATCGTGGTGCAAGCCCTCGGTAGATGTCAGCTCAACCAGATAACGGCTACAAAACCATACTACCAGGGGAATGTGGAGAGCCTACCTGAGGTATGGCCAGACATGGAAGACGTACACTTCCAAACACTGTTGGACACCCTGCATCAGGAAACCAACAACTTCATACGCGCTTGCGAAGAAATGCCCAATGAGGCTGAATATGCCATCAACAACATTTCTAACCCAATGATAGCGGCCAACTTCATCTGCTCTAACATGCCTTTCAGCATTGAAGACAAGATGGAGATGCTCGAGAAAAGCAACCTCAGCGACCGACTCATGCTCGCACTTAAGGCTGAGCATAAAGAGTTGCAGCTGCTGCGCATACAGTCGGAAATCAGACAGAAGACTCGCTTCGACCTGGACGAGCAGCAGAAAGAATACTTCTTGCAACAGCAGCTCAAAAACATAAGAGAAGAGCTGGGGGGCGACGAGAAAAACCCGGAACGAAAGGAACTGGCTGCCAAGGCAAAGAATAAAAAATGGGACGAGAACACTGCCAAGATTTTCAATAAGGAACTGGCTAAACTCGAAACTATCAATCCACAAAGTCCAGACTACTCTATCCTCGTCAACTACCTGCAGACAATGGTAGAACTGCCCTGGAACGAGTACACCAACGACAACCTGAGCCTCAAGCACGCCAAGACCGTGCTCGACAAGGCACACTATGGCATGGAAAAGGTGAAAGAGCGCATACTGGAATATCTCGCTGTGCGATCGTTACGTGGTGACCTGAAGAGCCCTATCCTATGCCTTTATGGCCCTCCTGGAGTGGGCAAGACAAGTCTTGGCAAAAGCATCGCTGAGTCGATGGGAAGAAAATACGTTCGTATGTCGCTGGGCGGTCTGCACGATGAATCGGAGATACGCGGACATCGACGCACATACATCGGAGCTATGCCTGGACGTATCATTAAGAACATACAGAAGGCGGGAAGTAGCAACCCCGTTTTCATCCTCGACGAGATAGACAAGGTGACACAGAATACCTATAACGGCAACCCCGCCTCGGCTTTGCTCGAAGTGCTCGACCCCGAACAGAACAACGCCTTCCACGACAACTATCTCGATGTCGACTACGACCTGTCAAAGGTGCTCTTCATTGCTACGGCTAATGACATCAGCAATATCCCACGCCCTCTACTCGACCGTATGGAACTCATCGAGGTGGGAGGATATATCATCGAGGAAAAGGTGGAGATAGCCAAGCGTCACCTCGTGCCACGCGAACTAAAGAATACGGGACTTGATAAATATGAACCCAAAATCAAGTTCACTAAGCCTGCCATCGAAGACCTTATCGACCACTACACACGAGAGAGCGGTGTGAGACAGCTTGAAAAAGCTATCAACAAGACACTGCGCAAGATGGCATTCAAAGTGGCATATACTGACGAACTGAAGAAGTCGACCGTAACACCTGCTGAGGTGAAAGACCTCTTGGGCAAACCTATCTTCACACGCGACATATATCAGGGCAACCAATATGCTGGCGTCGTTACCGGACTGGCATGGACTTCTGTGGGGGGAGAAATCCTCTTCATCGAGACTTCACTCAGCAGAAGCAAGGCGGCCAAGCTAACGCTGACGGGTAACTTGGGCGATGTTATGAAGGAGTCGGCTGTCATCGCACTGGAATATGTGAAGGCACATGCCAACATCTTGGATATCGACTACCGTATCTTCGATAACTGGAACATCCATATCCATGTGCCTGAAGGAGCTACGCCTAAGGATGGACCTTCTGCAGGTATCACCATCGCCACCAGCATCGCCTCTGCACTCACTCAGCGCAAGGTACGCAAAAACATTGCTATGACAGGCGAGATTACTCTCCGTGGTAAGGTGCTCCCCGTAGGTGGTATCAAGGAGAAGATACTGGCCGCTAAGCGTGCGGGCATCACCGATATCATCATCTGTCAAGACAACAGAAAAGATATCGAGGATATCCCTGAAATCTATCGTAAGGGAGTGGAGTTCCACTATGTGGAGAATGTGGCTGATGTGTGGAAATTCGCTCTTACCGATGAGAAAGTAGAAGATGCCATCGACCTCACCATCCCTGAAGAGACAAAGAGCGAAGCTACCAAGTGAAAAAGGGGTAAGCGAGATAAGATATTCTCTACTACCTACCAAACTTGAAAAAAATAAACGAGAAGAAGAATGAAATTCGAACTACAAGTAACAGATAAAGCCAGCGATGCCCGCACAGGCATCATCACTACCGACCACGGGCAAATCAAGACTCCAATCTTCATGCCCGTGGGTACTGTAGGGTCCGTGAAAGGTGTGCATTTCGAAGAACTGCGCCAGCAGGTGAAGGCACAGATCATCTTAGGAAACACCTATCACCTCTATCTGCGTCCAGGACTCGAAGTCATCAAGGCAGCAGGAGGACTACACGGATTTAATGGATGGGATAGACCTATCCTGACCGATAGCGGTGGATTCCAAGTATTCTCGCTCACTGGTATCAGAAAACTGCGAGAGGAGGGATGCGAGTTCCGCTCACATATCGACGGAAGCAAGCACTTCTTTACACCCGAAAACGTGATGGACACTGAGCGAATCATCGGTGCTGATATCATGATGGCATTCGATGAATGTCCTCCTGGACAAAGCGACTTCATGTATGCCAAGAGAAGCCTCGAGATGACTCAGAGATGGCTCGATAGATGCTTCAAGAGATTCAATGAGACCGAACCTCTCTATGGATATCAGCAAAGCCTCTTCCCTATCGTACAAGGTTGCACCTTCCCTGAACTGAGAAAAGAGGCTGCCAAATACGTAGCCGACAAGGGCGCTGATGGTAATGCTATCGGTGGACTGGCTGTGGGAGAGCCTACCGAGGTGATGTACGAGATGATAGAGGTGGTGAACGAAATACTGCCTAAGGACAAGCCTCGATACCTCATGGGCGTAGGTACTCCTCAAAACATCCTCGAAGCTATAGAAAGAGGTGTCGATATGTTCGACTGTGTGATGCCTACAAGAAATGGACGAAACGCTATGCTCTTCACCTACAATGGTACGATGAATATGCGCAACAAGAAATGGGAGATGGACTTCAGCCCTGTTGACCCAGATGGTTGCGACATCGACCGCATCACCACGAAGGCCTACCTACACCACCTCTTCAAGGCACAGGAACTGCTGGCCATGCAGATTGCCAGCATACACAACTTGGCGTTCTATCTACGACTCGTTACCGATGCACGACAGCACATCGAACAAGGCGACTTCGTGCAGTGGAAAAATTCGATCATCGACCAGTTGGGTCAAAGAATATAAAGGCCACAGGCTGGACAAACAAACGCAAAGACCTAATAAGGTCAAAATCATCAAATGAAGACATTTCATCAATTAAGAAAACATCGCAGGCTCTATCATGCCAAAAGATGGTTCGCACAACACTTCGCATGGCTCGTGCGTATTGCACTATGGCTCGGGAAGAAACTGAGATTCCTCAGATTCCTCAGATTCTTAAACCCTTTCAGATACATCAAGCGCATGGACTGGTATATCATCAAGAAATTCTTGGGAACATACTTCTTCTCCATACTGCTTATCATATCGGTAGCCATCGTCTTTGACGTTAACGACAACTTGCCTAAGTTTACAGAAAACCATGCGCCACTGAGGGCTATCGTCGTTGACTATTATCTCAACTTCGTACCCTACTTCGCCAACCTCTTCAGTGCGCTGTTTGTCTTCATTGCCGTCATCTTCTTTACATCTAAGATGGCAGGCAACTCGGAGATTATCGCTATCATGGCTTCGGGTATTTCGTTTAAGCGACTGCTACGACCCTACATGATAACCTGCATCATATTGTCTGCTATGTCGTATGCACTATCTGCATACGTCATACCATACGGTACGGTAGTGCGACAAAACTTCGAGATAAAATATAAGAAGAAAAGCAAGAACACATCGGCTGAAAATGTTCAACTACAGGTGGACAAGGGGGTCATCGCCTATCTACAACATTACGACAACAGCAGTAAAAAGGGATATGGCTTCTGTCTGGATAAGTTTAAAGACAAAAAACTGGTAAGCCACCTCACGGCTATGGAGGTGCAGTACGACACCATCTCCGACTCGAAGTACCACTGGAAGATAAGAAACTGGAAGGTAAGACAGTTGCAAGGACTCAAGGAACACATCACAAGTGGTGCAGAGAAAGATACCACCATCATGATGGAACCCACAGACCTCGTTTACTCTAAAGGACAGCAAGAAACCTTTACCAGCCCTGCCCTGAAAGAGTATATATCTAAGCAGATTAACCGTGGTTCGGGAAATGTGGTACAATATCAAGTGGAATACCACAAACGAATAGCTGCATCCTTCGCCTCCTTCATCCTTACCATCATCGGTGTGTCGCTATCTTCGAGAAAACGTAAAGGGGGAATGGGAACATCCTTAGGTATCGGATTGGCGCTCAGCTTTAGCTACATCATGCTGCAAACCATCTCGGCTACATTCGCCATACAAGACAACTTCCCACCCATGTTAGCTGCCTGGATGCCCAACTTCCTCTTCGCTTTCGTGGCATATTTCTGCTATCGCAAGGCACCGAGGTAATCTCTAAGTAACAATTCCCCCAAAAAATGTGAACCCAGAACGGCAAAGTTTGACACAAACTCCCATTTGTTCCATAGGCGATGCCTGTTCTAAATAAACTTTTTAAGATCATGTATTTCGATGAATTAGATTTAAACGATAATGTGCTCGACGCTCTATACGATATGCGATTCGACACTTGCACACCTGTACAAGAAAAATGTATACCTGAAATATTAAAAGGCAACGACGTGATGGGTGTTGCACAAACGGGAACAGGAAAAACAGCAGCTTATCTGCTACCTGTACTCAGCAAACTCGATGACGGTGGATACCCTAATGATGCCATCAACTGCGTCATCATGTCGCCAACAAGAGAACTGGCACAGCAGATAGACCAAGCGATGCAGGGATTCGGATATTATCTGCAAGGCGTAAGCAGTGTGGCTGTATATGGAGGCAACGACGGCAACCGATACGACCAAGAGTTGAAAAGCTTGCGCATGGGAGCTGACGTGGTGATAGCTACACCGGGACGACTCATTTCGCACATCAGCTTAGGCAACGTAGACCTCAGCAAGGTGAGCTTCTTTATTCTCGACGAAGCAGACCGCATGCTCGACATGGGATTCTCGGAGGATATCAAGACCATTGCTGCTAAACTTCCTAAGTCGTGCCAAACCATCATGTTCTCTGCCACCATGCCAGAGAAGATAGAAGAACTGGCTAAGACTCTGCTCAAAAACCCAGTAGAAATCAAACTGGCCGTCAGCAAACCTGCTGAGAAAATCAAGCAGAAAGCATACGTATGTTACGAAACTCAGAAGATGGACATCATCAAGGATATCTTCAAGGCTGGAAACCTGCAGCGCGTCATCATCTTCTGCGGTAGCAAGATGAAGGTGAAACAAGTGGCTGGTTCTCTGCAACGTAAACATATCAACTGCGGTGAGATGCACTCAGACTTGGAACAGGCCGAGCGAGATAACATCATGTTCAAGTTTAAGAGCGGCCAAATCGATGTACTCGTAGCAACAGATATCGTTGCAAGAGGCATTGACATCGACGATATCGCACTGGTGATTAACTACGATGTGCCACACGATACTGAAGACTATGTTCACCGTATCGGACGTACTGCACGTGCCGACCGAGACGGAGTGGCCATCACCTTTGTGAGCGAAGAAGACATCTTCTACTTCCAACAAATCGAAAAGTTCCTTGAGAAGGAAGTAGAAAAGGTGGCGCTACCTGAAGGATGCGGAGAAGCTCCTGTCTACACCAAACAGACCAAGCCTCATAAGGCTGGAAACAACAGCGCCAAGAGCAGAAGACGCAAGAACCGTGAACAGACCGCTCATAAGCGCAAGCCTAACAACAAGACTGCCACCCGACAGGAGAAAGCGCCACGAACAGAAAACGATAAGCCTGAGAATGGCAACAGAAAACCTGAGAATGGCAACAAGCCCGAAAATAATAATAATCCCGAGAACAGCAGCAGAAAGGAAGGACAGCAGCAGAACAAGGGTAATCGCAATAACCGACGCAAGGGCAACAACCGTTCTACCCAAGAGCAAACTGAAGGAAAACTGCGCAACAGGCAACCTCAAACGGGTAATAAGACTAACAACAAGGTTGACTATAAAGCTGACAACAAAGCTGAAAATCGTGACAGCAACGCCAAACGTCGTAATGTACGCCCAGGCAGCAATGGCAGAGGAAGAGGCGTCAGCCAGAAGAAGACTGCCGAAAATCCTGCTACACGAAAGGTTACGCCTATCGTCAACCCACAAAAGAAAGAAAACGTCGTGAAGAAAATCTTCAAGCGCATTTTCGGCTTCAAGAAATAATATATATCTTTACACACGTCTGCCATTTACAATTTGCCTTTTACTGGCATTGTGATGGTGGATATACCAATAAAGCCCAGGGCATTGCCTTGGGCTTTATTGGTTCTAAAAAAAAAATGTGACCTAAAACTTAAGGAGAAAACATTTTCTTTCACAGGACACATGATTGGGGCATCTACTATAACAAATGTGTTTGTTTCTTAGCTTCTTATAAATCTCCACTCCTTCTTCACTTCTCAGTTTAACCAAAAACATCTCCCTTCTATATATATAAATAAGGTGTGCGCCCAAAATATCGCCAATAAAAGCACTTGCAAATTGTTAAAAACTTACCTTTTTACACTTTTTCTTTATTTTTTCTGTCTTTTTGTTCTTTTTTTCAAACTTTTTCTTTACCTTTGCAAACGAAAACAAGAAAACTGAAATTTTAAACCCAATAAAAGGATAAAGATTATGAAAGCATCAGAAGTAATCGCGAATCTTCAGAGAAGATTCCCTAATGAGCCTGAATACATCCAGGCAGTTAGTCAGGTACTCGGCACCATTGAGGAAGAGTACAACAAGCACCCAGAATTTGAGAAAGCAAACCTCATCGAGCGTCTTTGCATTCCAGATCGTATCATCGAGTTCCGTGTATCATGGGTAGATGATAAGGGCAACGTACAGACTAACATGGGTTACCGTATCCAGCACAACAATGTCATCGGTCCTTACAAGGGAGGTCTTCGCTATCACAAGTCAGTAAACTTGAGCATCTTGAAGTTCTTGGCTTTCGAGCAGACATTCAAGAACTCTTTGACAACCCTCCCTATGGGTGGTGCTAAAGGTGGTTCTGACTTCTCACCACGCGGTAAGAGCAACAATGAGGTGATGCGATTCTGCCAGGCTTTCATGACTGAGCTTTATCGCCATATGGGTCCAGACGAGGACGTTCCTGCAGGCGACATCGGTGTAGGTGGTCGTGAGGTAGGTTACCTCTTCGGTATGTACAAGAAGTTGACACACCAGTTCCAGGGTGTCCTGACAGGCAAGGGTCAAGAGTTTGGTGGTTCACGCATCCGTCCTGAGGCTACAGGTTATGGTAACGTTTACTTCCTCTGCAATATGCTTGCTACAAAGAACATCGACATCAAGGGCAAGACAGTATTGGTATCAGGTTCTGGTAACGTAGCTCAATACACCATGGAGAAACTACTCCAGTTAGGTGCTAAGCCTGTTACATGCTCCGACTCTGACGGCTATATCTATGACCCAGATGGTATCGACCGCGAGAAGCTCGACTACATCATGGAACTCAAGAATGTAGAGCGTGGCCGTATTAAGGAATATGCTGAGAAATATGGCGTAAAATATGTTGAGGGAGCTAAACCTTGGTTTGAAAAGGCCGACATCGCTCTCCCATCAGCTACTCAGAATGAGATCAATGAGGAAGCAGCAAAGGCACTGGTTGCCAACGGCGTATTCGCAGTAAGCGAGGGTGCTAACATGCCTACCACTCCTGAAGCCATCAAGGTATTCCAGGACGCTAAGATTCTCTACGCTCCTGGTAAGGCTGCCAACGCAGGTGGTGTAGCTGTATCTGGTCTTGAGATGAGCCAGAACTCTGAACGCTTGAAATGGAGTCGTGAGGAGGTAGATGCTAAACTCCACGAAATCATGAACGACATTCACGCCAACTGTGTGAAGTATGGTACCGAGGCCGATGGCTACGTTAACTACGTTAAGGGTGCCAACGTGGCTGGTTTCTTGAAGGTAGCTAAGGCTATGATGGCTCAGGGTATCGTATAAGAAAGAGAATACAAAAATATAACGACAATTAAAATCCTGACTTCTTTATTAGGAAGTCAGGATTTTTTTATATGCAAAATAAAAAAAATAATCGAGACACACCATAGAGACACTACCATCAATAACTGACGTTTTGCTACCTATAGTTTTCTGTACACTTCACATAAAATCGTTTAATCAGCACTACATTCGGGGCTGATAGAACAAAACTGCTTTGATGTAAGTTTCAAACTTCAAGTCTTCATGGCGAGCGAGACGAAAGCGAATCACAGCTTTCAGCACGGCATAAAGGCATAATGCCAACATCAGACCGATGGCGATGGCCAAAACCGTAGTACCCATCTTGCCATAGATGTATGCGCTATCAGGGAATGCCGACAAAACGATGACAGGCAACAAAGTTATGATGCCACCCACCGTCAACTTGTGACGACTGCTTCCTCCCATATCAAGAATGGCTTGCTTGTCGAAAAGATAATCATCCAATTCCATACCCTCAATGCCATAGTTTTCCATCTTAGGAAAATTGGGATAATTGCCATACAACTTGATTTTGTTGGTTACTTTATGCTCAAAATCGTTTAGGATTTGCTTTTCTGGTTCTCTGATATTCATAATTGTTAGATGATAATATTTTAAAAAAAAAGCAGTGCCCCTATAAGCCGAGTTCTGTCCCTGCACCAAGGTGCAGGTGCATGTCATTTATCTAATCCTTGAGTCACCTCAAGGCTTGAGCACTCTACCCTCCACAGCTGTCGCAAAGACACTCGGGCGAGCAGCCCTCTATCTGCGGTTTACATGAGCTTACAGCTCCCAGCCGACACAGCATGACGATCACCCGTCACCTGGTGGTCTCTTACACCACCTTCTCACCCTTACCCTGCCTATCCATAAAGACAAGCATGGCGGTTATTTTCTTCTGCCTACACCTACTGTCACCAATAGCTTCTATTTTCGGAAGTGGGATGCTCTGCGCTGCCCGGACTTTCCTCTCGTCTTACCATGAAGACCAGCGACACGCCGGGGCACTGCTTTAACTAACATACTTACTGATGTGCAAAGATACAAAAAACTTTTCAAACTATCATATTATTCCTGCCTTTTTTATATTTCATCACTTGCTTTTCATCTCCTTTAATGCTTTAAATGACATCAAGATTCGGAAGAAAAGACATGACTTGGTTAATATTTTTTTAGAGTTAAAGCTTATTTAGTTTGATATACATAATTATCTTTTTACTTTCAAGTACTGAATAATTGTAAATTTAGCAGTATTCTTGTTTAAGAGCCGTTAATATGTTAATTTAGATTGTTAAAACGGGATAAAAAACGATGTATATTTGACTGTTTCTCGTTTTTTGCGCCTATATTTGCAATCGAAATAAACTGGACACACCAGCAACAATAAACATTAAAATTAACAACACAAAAAATTATACATTATGAGAAAAGTAAGTAAATACGTTTTGGCTGTGCTTTGCGTCAGCTCACTCGCATTCTCAGCAGGTACATTTATGAAAGTTCATGCAGCAGCTGCACCTTCTACAACATCTGCAGCTCCAGGGCAGCCTGTAGACCTAACCTATGCGGCAGAAAAGGCACTGCCTGCCGTGGTTCACATTAAATATGTTCAAAACTCTAAAGTACAAACGGTCGATGTACAGAGCGACCCATTCGGTGGATTCTTCGACCCATTCGGTTTCTTTGGTAATCCTAACGGAGGACAGGGTGGCACCCGCAAGCAGAAGGTACAGACTCCTAAAAGAGAGGCTACAGGCTCTGGTGTTATCATCAGCAGTGATGGCTATATCGTAACCAACAATCACGTAGTAGAGGGAGCCGACGAACTGACAGTCACACTCAACGACAATCGTGAGTTCTCAGCTCGCATCATCGGCACAGACAAAAGCACAGACCTCGCCCTTATCAAGGTCAACGGCAAAGACCTCCCTACTCTTCCTATCGCAAATAGCGACAACGTGAAGGTAGGCGAATGGGTTATTGCAGTGGGCAACCCCTTCGGACTGAACAATACCGTCACAGCAGGTATCATCTCTGCCAAGGCTCGTTCTCTCGGTGCCAATGGCGTGGAGAGTTTCATACAGACCGACGCTGCCATCAATGCAGGCAACTCAGGTGGCGCACTGGTCAACACCCAGGGCGAGTTGGTGGGCATCAACGCAATGCTCTACTCACAAACAGGCTCATACTCAGGCTACGGTTTTGCCATCCCTACTTCTATCATGAACAAGGTCGTTGACGACCTGAAGAAATATGGTAGCGTACAGCGCGTAATGCTCAGCATACAGGGCAGCGATGTTCTTAACTACATCAACGCACAGAAAGATAATGGCAAGGAGGTTGACTTAGGCACCAACGAGGGTGTTTACATCGCCAAGGTAGACGAAGACGGCAATGGTGCTGATGCTGGTCTGAAAGAGGGTGACGTCATCACCAAGGTGGATGGCAAAAAGGTGACCAAGATGGCAGAACTCCAGGAGGCTCTCAACGGCAAACGCCCTGGCGATAAGATGACCATTACCTACTTACGCAACAAGAAGAACTTCAACAAGACGATTACGCTGAAGAATGCTCAGGGCAACACCTCTGTCATCAAGAGTGCAGACCTCGACGTATTGGGAGGCACCTTCCGCCCCATCACCGAAGCACAGAAAAAGCAGTTGGGCATCAACTATGGTGTGGAAGTAACCAAGGTGGGAACAGGTGCACTGAAGGATGGTGGTATCTCTCGCGGCCTCATCATCCAGCGTGTGAACGATGCCAACATCACTTCACTCGAGGATCTACAAAAAGCTGTTAAGAGCGCTTCTACCAGCAAGGAACCAGTGCTCTACATCCAAGGCATTTGGCCTACTGGCAAGAAGTCATACTTCGCTGTACCACTGCAAAAAGATTAACACTGCAGTCGGAAGTGATAAATAATAAGGAAAAACAACCTATCAATAAAAATATAGCAGGTATTTGAGAAAATATCTGCTATTTTTTTGCTCATTTCCACAAAAAAGCGTATTTTTGCATCTACGAATAAAAATAATACTAACCATGAGACAACTTAAAATTTCAAAGTCGATAACCAACAGAGAGAGTGCATCACTTGAAAAATACCTTCAAGAAATCGGACACCAAGACCTGCTTACCGTAGATGAGGAAGTGGAATTGGCTCAGCAAATCAGGAAGGGAGACCGCAAGGCGCTTGAAAGGTTGACAAAAGCCAACTTGAGATTTGTTGTTTCGGTAGCCAAACAATACCAAAACAAAGGACTCAGTTTGCCCGACCTTATCAACGAAGGAAACCTGGGCTTGATAAAAGCTGCCGAGAAATTCGACGAAACAAGAGGATTCAAGTTCATATCATACGCAGTCTGGTGGATTAGACAAAGCATTTTGCAGGCCATAGCAGAACAAAGCCGCATCGTACGCCTCCCACTAAACCAGGTGGGAAGTGTGAATCGTATTGCGCGAGAGCTCAACAAGTTTGAGCAAGAAAACGAGCGCAGACCCAGTGTAGAGGAAATGGCCGACCGCATAGACCTTCCTGAAGAGAAGATAGCCGACGCCATGAAGATGAACACGCACCATGTGAGCATGGACGCTCCTTTTGCCGAAGGCGATGACAATAGTCTGCTGGACATCTTGCCCAATAACGACTCACCTGCTACCGACAACGAGTTGGACATGGAGTCGCTCCGCGCAGAGATTAGCCGCGCTCTCGATATCTTGAACGACAGAGAGAAAAAGGTAATCAAGGCATTCTTTGGCATCGGCACGTCCGAGATGACGCTTGAAGAAATCGGAGATAAATATAATCTCACTCGCGAAAGAGTTAGACAAATCAAAGAGAAAGCTATTCGCAGGTTGAGACATAACACTAAAAGTAAAACGCTGAAATCCTACTTAGGACAATAAGACATATTTCTATAACAGAAGAAACAAAAAAATGAAACTTACAAAATCACTATTTGCAGCGATTGCTGCCACCCTACTCATCGCTATCAGCATGCAAGCCAAGAACGATATGAAGCGAATCTATATCTTCGGCTTTGCATCTTCATTCAACGATTCTATCGTATGCTTTACCGATGTGCAGGCTGTTGACTCTGCATGGCTCAATAGCAAGAACAACTTCCTCGTGGGCAGAGAAGATTACTCCTACCAGTTGCGCGACTTCTTACAGAACGAAGGTTATAAACACCCCACCTGTATGGTGAGCTATGACAAAAACTTGAAGAAGCTTACCAAGAAATACAACAAGATGCGTAACAAATATAGTGCGCAGCCCAAGAAGACAAAGAGTAAGAGCGGCATCAAGGAAGGAGCAAGCTCTAAATATCAGGTGAAGCTGATCGGCATGGATCGCTTTGTTTTCTCTGGTATCAAGCCCTATGACAGCAACGAAGAAACTGTAGAGCAAAAACCAGCCAAGAAAATCAAGGCAAAGAAAGCCCTAAAGCAACAAAAGAAAAAGCAACGTAATGCAGAGTGAAATGTTTTTTAGCATTGCCGAACTCGACATCAAGATTTGCTTTGCCGAATCGCGATATAACGGCATGCACCTCATACCTTCTTTAGAACCCTTCAGAGTAGAACATCTGAAGGGTCAACTTTTTTTTCAACTCACCGTAGACGATTGTCTACACCCCTACCCCAAAGATAAACGAAAACGCATTAGATCTTTCGATACTGGCAACGGAGATACCATCGTCGATAAGCTCGACAATGGTGGATATCAATATATCATCAAGGATATTCATGGCAATGCCTGTTGCTTATTGCAAACCAACAAAGACTTCAACGACTGCCGATGCGCCCTGAACGGCAACTTCAATATGCGAAACTTCGGACTCAATAATGCGCTCATGCTGATTTTTGCTTTCGCAGGAAGCAAGATGAATACCCTCTTGATACACGCATCACTGGTGAGACAGAACGGATATGGTTATGCCTTCATAGCAAAGAGCGGAACGGGAAAGAGCACACAGGTGAGCATGTGGTTGCGCTATCTGCCTGGATGCGACTTGATGAACGACGACAACCCCATCGTACGCATCATCGACGGTATACCTTATATATATGGTAGTCCGTGGAGTGGCAAGACACCTTGCTATCGCAACGTGAAAGCAAAACTTGGTGCCATCACACGCATAGACCGCGCACAAGATAATTGGATAGAAAGACTATCGCCGACAGAAGCTTTTGCTTCCCTACTTCCCTCGTGCTCTTCGATGAAATGGGATATCGATATCTTTAACAACATCTGTAACACCATCACCCGCATCATCGAGATTGCCGACATCTACACGCTGCACTGCCTACCCAATCGAGAGGCTGCCATCATATGCAACCAAGCCATCAGAAAGATGTAAACACCCCTAAACAATTAAACATGAAAGAGCAGATTATAAAAGTAACGGAAATACAATTCCCCAATGCACAATTTCTTCCAGAAATCGTCAAGTTGCTTGACGAGGGACATACCGTTACCCTACAGCTCAGAGGATTTTCTATGCGTCCTTTCCTGGAAGATAAGCGTGACAAGGCTTTACTTGCCAAACGTGCTGAATATCATGTGGGCGAACCCGTATTGGCAGAAATCAATAAGCGTCAGTATGTGCTACACCGCATCATCAAGATAGAAGGAGAACAGGTGACACTGAAAGGCGATGGCAATCTCTGCACTGAGAGTTGCAATATGCAGGATGTCAAAGCGGTCGCTGTGGGATTTTACAGAAAAGGCCGGCAAACACTCGACAGGATTGACGGCAGAAAATGGAGAATCTATTCTTCCATCTGGACTGCGCTGGATCCATGTCGAAGGTATTTGCTGGCCTTTTATCGCAAAATCTGGATTCCGCTGTGGGGTACGGTATAAGTATATGTAAAGACACACATAGAGAAAAAGATTTCTCTATGTGTCGGCTATAGTTTGGTCTACTCCAATATCCCAGCCTGTTTCCATTGTTCGGCTAACAGTTGAGCATCACGGCTCGCAGTTTCTTCATCCACCTCATACTCTGCCATCAGCAAATCTACCAAGTCGCTTACTTCAAACTCCCTTTCCTGAATGTTTTTCCACAAATAAGCAGAACTTTCATTCATACTGATGATATTGCTGAAGTCTATATTCTCTTCTCCCTCTGCCACAAGAATATTTTCCCCACAGACAGTACGAAGACTAAATCCAGTTTTTGCTTTCATATTTCCTTATTATCTTTATGTTTAGCCCATGCTGCCTCCTTTTACAGAAGGCAGCCATCAGCTTATTTTAAATGTTCATCAAACCAATTCACGATTTGGCGCAACAGATGATGACGTGTATTGCCACCATGTATGCCATGATTTCGGTTGGTATAAAACATCTCCTTAAAGTCTTTGTCAGCTTGCACCAGTGCCTCTGAATATTCGAAGGCATTCTGTGGATGCACATTGTCATCGGCCATACCATGACAAAGCAGCAAAGCACCATGCAAGTTGCCTACACGCTCTATCGGATTGGTGAGATAACCATCAACATTCTCCTGTGGTGTGCGCATATAGCGCTCCGTATACACCGTGTCGTAGTAACGCCAGTTTGTAGGAGGAGCCACCGACACGCCCGCGTGGAATACAGGGCGACCCTCGCTCATACTCATCAACGTACAGAAGCCTCCAAAGCTCCAGCCCCAGATACCTATGCGCTGCTTGTCTACAAAAGGAAGTCCAGCCAAATACAAAGCTGTCTCTACCTGGTCTTTCGCCTCCAGGTCGCCTAAGCGCAAGTAGGTGCATTTCTCAAAGTCTGCACCTCTACCACCTGTACCACGACCATCCACACATACGACGATAAATCCTTCTTGTGCCAGATAATAGTCGAAGGCTCCACCATTACCCATGCTACCTGTACTCCACGCATCCATTACCTGTTGGTTGCCGGGGCCAGAATACTGGAATTGGATAACAGGATATTGCTTATTAGGATCAAAATCAAGCGGCTTCACCATCCAGCCATCCAGCACCACTCCTTCGGAAGTAGTAAAAGTAAAAGGCTCTCGCTTTCCCCAATTGTATTGTGACACCTTGGTGAGTAGTTCCTGATTGTCCTCCAACACTCTTACCACCTTTCCACGATTGGTACGCGAAGTAAAGACATAAGGATGACTATAACTGCTCCAAGTGTTAAAGAAATAACGATAATCACCTGAGAAGACAGCAGCGTTGTTGCCACTCTGGTTGGTGAGTCGTTCTATCTTGCCATTGGCATGCGCCACATACACCTGTCGGTCGTGAGGACTTAACATGCAGGCCTGGAAAAAGATGTCACCCGTCTTCTCATTCATACCATAGACATCCGTCACTTCATAGTCACCTTTTTCTACTTGTTTTATCAGTTTGCCACGGATATCATAGAGATAGAGGTGCATGAATCCATCGCGATCGCTTGGAAGCAAGATATATCGATTGCCCACATACGTCCATTCCACCACCTCTTCCTTCACATATTTGGGAACACTCTCCTTGATGAGCAACTGAGCTTCTCCAGTGAAAGGATTGAAAGAATAAAGATTCAACTCATCCTGATGTCTATTCATCGTAAAGGCTATCATGCTCTTGGCATCAGGAGCAGGCTTAAGACGTGGAATATAGCCATCGGTGGCTAAGGGGACATTCATACGAGCCGTGGTCTGGTTTTTCACATCATAGCTCCATAGGCTCACCACAGAATTATCTTGTCCAGCCTTGGGGTACTTATAAGAGTATTCTCCGGGATAATCAGTATTATCTGTCAACGCAGGTTTTTGTCCACAGAACAACTGCAGAGAGTAAGTTTTCACCTTCGACTCATCATAGCGAATCCAGCTCAGAGCCGTTCCGTCAGCATTCCAGGCAAAGGCCTTGTTGAAACCAAACTCCTCTTCGTTCACCCAGTCGGGAATGCCATTAATCACTTCGTTAAACTTGCCGTCGGTCGTTACCTGAACCTCCTTCTTACCATCAGTAATAAAGAGATTATTCTCACGCACAAAAGCCACATGGCGCGAGTCGGGCGACCAAGTAGCCACCTGCTGATTCTCACCTTCAGACAGCTTAATCAAAGACTTGCCGGCAAGGTCGTAAATGAAATATTCTGCTGTGAACGAACGGCGATAGATACTCTTACGCTTGGTCAAGACAAGCAATCGCTTGCCGTCAGGACTCAACACATAGCCATCAATCGTCTGAAAAGGAGCCTTACAGACTTCAGCATCAAACAAGACAGCCACCTGTTTGCCTGTCTTAAAAGAATAACTCACGATTTGCTTGCCATCCTTACTAATGGAAGCATATAGGTCGGTGCCCTCTATCGGATTAACACCACTCACATAAGAAGCAGCAAAACTACCCGTAGTAATTTCTTTCAAGTCTAATTTCTTAGCTGCCTGAATAGATGACACCATCATAAAGGTTGCGATAAGTATAATCAGTTTTTTCATAATCAGTCTTTGTGCAGCGCCTTGATAGGAGAATTGTCCTTACTCTCAAGCAACTGGCGAACTGTCATCTTGGGATTGCGCTTCATATAGCCTCCAATGGTCTTTATATAACTGCTGGTAAAGATCTCCTTGTTAAGCGCTTTATTGGCTACCCACATGATTTTGCCCATGTGCAAGTCTCTGTCAAGCTGCGAACGACTCTCAAAATCATCCATAGGATAAATGCTCAACAGATAGAAAGTAAGACAATCTGGTACAATATAAGAGCGTGTCATAGAAGCTCGCTGCTGAGAGGAATAGAATTTTTTGTATAAGGGATATTCGCTTCCCATATACTTATCCAGCGAGATGCCTACAGAATGCTCACCCACGACAATGCTCTGGTCGAGCGCTCCTATCTGCGCATAGAAAGATGGATGCTGCAACTCGGGCAGCCAAGCATTCAAGCGCTCGAAGGATTTCTTGAGCTGCTTGTTGATGTCATCCATATTGGCATATTCTGCCTCAGCATCAGCAATGAGTGTCTGCAGCGTGGAATCTTGATAGAACATCAAGAAGCGATTGCTGATATTGGCGTCTGTAACCGTGCCCAATTGGAGCATCTTCTCTATGAGCGTACGAGTTTCTATTGGATAATCGGTGTTCATCTGCTGCAAGGCAGAGAAGTCACCAGTAGTGAGATAACGGCTTTCCAAACGGTCGTAACGCTGTACCGAGAGTACAGCAGTATCCATTTCTTCATTCGGCTTAAACTTAAATTCGCAAGCCGAACAAATAAGCAGGATCGCCGCCAACAGTTGGGTATATTTAAAAATATTTTTCACTTTGTCGCTATCTATTAACATTACGTGTGCAAAAATACTAAAAAATGTGATAAAAACAAAGCGTTTTTGCTAATATTTTTAAACAAAAAGAGCCATAAAGAACAAAAAGAGTGTATTTTTGCTCATTATGGCTCTTTTGTGTAGTCATTAGCGTATCTTACAATAAACCTGCACGGGTTCTTCGTTCTGTTTCTTCCAGTCTTTCAGCCAGCGATACCATTCTTTTTCGCCCTTGAAACCATAAGTCTCATTGGCACTGGTATAAGCCAACTTATAGCTCAGCTTGTTGCCCGAAGGACGAACCACCTGTGTGTAACAATCTTTGTTGGCAGGCATCTCTTTCACCAATGCTGCCTGTGGTACATAAATACCCAACCCCACGGTCTCCAACTTGTGCTTGCCGTCGTCCTTGCCCGTAGGCCAGTCACTGCCATAACAACCTCGCAAACCCTTCCCATCAGTCATCTCGCTCGATCCCTTCACATTGATCAACCCTGTGGCAAACTGATAGTCAGACACATCTTTATTGAAGAACACATCCACATCAAAATCGCGATGTCCCGCATAGATGGTGTAGCGGATAGTGGCATTGACAGGCTTTAGTCCAGGAGCTGGAGTCCAACCATTGTCTACTACCTCTACGATGGCTCTTACGGGGCCTTCGGAGATAACCCTCTGCTCTCGATACATCACATCTGTCAGTAGCACTTGATTTTGTCCATCCCAGCCACGAAGGGCACCCAAGCCATAGGTATTGCCCACCCAAAGGCAATCATCACCCGAACCTGCTTTCAGCTGTTCTTCGGATGGATAGAACTGCGTGTCGCGAATAACCAATCCCTTATTTACCTTACCATAAAGGTCGATGGTTTGTCTGTGGTCGAAATAGATGCGCATTGCCACCAATTCGCTCTCAAAACATACGCCATGAGAATGTACATAATGATAAGGGTCTTTGGTCTTCTTATCGAAGGAGATGCTGCGCATATAGATATCTTGCTGATTCTTAGCCAATTTTTTATTTCGACTCGGCAACACAAGTTCGGCAAAGGTACGGGCAGGATAGTCAGCCTGTTCGCCTTCTCCAAACAACTGCATGCTTACCTCCTTACTCTCCTTTTTATCAAGATCGACAAGAAAACAGAGTTCGTCGTTTACACAATCACGATCAAGGTCATCCAACTGCGAAGGAATCTCCTTGCCGTCTACCATAACAACAGCTTTGCGCACATCCCCCCATTGACGGATATCAATAACCACAGGCACATCCTTGCGTACCTCCTTTGACGGATTGGTCACCGTCACATGAATCGGAGCTTGGGCGTGCGTCCCCAAACAAAGAAACGCAGCCAGCAACATGAATAGATTTTTCTTCATCTTAGATTTTATTTTGTAGTTTGTTATACTTTTTTTTTACTGTACAAAGGCAAGTGAAGATGCCGATAACGTAGGTTCTCTCTTACCAACCTACTATATCCCTTAGTTATTACAACTTAGAGAAGACTTTCCTCCCCTTGGCATAATACTGCCACAAGATAGAGCCATTATAGATTTGCGGAATAACACCTTCCACTCTTTGAGCCTGAATCTTCTGTCGGTCCTCCGCAAATTCCTGTCGCCATGCCTTGAATGCCTTTCGCGCACGGAAGATGGCCTTAAAATCACCCCAATTACGTTTCAGAATCAGCATCTCAAAGGCTGCCAGATAGTCTAAGAACCACCTTACCCTCATCACATGCTTTAACTCACTGTCGTTCAGATTCTTGTAAAGCATGGTAAGATTATTTCTAAAATTCAGGTAAGTCTTCATAGGATTGCTCTTGGGAAGCGTTCCACCTCCCACATGATACACTTCACTCTCTGGTATGCAGTATATCTTGCGCCCCATTAGGCGCAAACGCCAACAGAGGTCTATCTCTTCATTGTGAGCAAAGAAGCGACCATCGAGTGCGCCAGAGTCCCAATAGTCTTTGGCACGAATCATCATGCACGCACCCGTAGCCCACAACACTTCCTGTTGATAATCATACTGTCCATTGTCGCACTCCACGGTTTCAAAGATACGACCTCTACAGTATGGATAACCATACCGATCTAAGAATCCACCACAAGCACCAGCATATTCAAAACTATCTCGGTCGTATTCCGCCAACAGTTTAGGCTGACAAGCTGCCACTTGCGGATGACTATCCATAAACTCGATGAGCGGTGTAAGCCAGTGATGCGTTACCTCCACATCACTATTGAGAAGCACATAATATTCTGCCTCTATCTGTTTCAATGCTCGATTATATCCTTCTGCAAAGCCAAAATTCTGCTCCAGGACTATAGTTTTCACTTGTGGATACTGTGTTTCGAGCAGATGCATAGAGCCGTCGGTAGAACTATTGTCTGCCACCCACACCTCTGCATCCTGTCGAGAATACTCCACAACGCCAGAAAGATATTTTGCCAACATCTTCTGTCCGTTCCAATTCAATATTACGATTGCTACCTTTGCCATATCAATGAGCAAATATACAAATTATCAGGCACAAACAGGATATCTGTGCCAAAGAATTAAGTTTTTATAATGATATTATGCCGTTTTCCTGCTTCAACCTGTTGTTGAGCAAGTTGGTAAACTCATAATTCTTCAGTCCCCATTTGGGTGCAATAAGCAGATGAGCAGGCGACTGACTTACAAAACGCTCCAATACCATGTCCTTGCGAAGAAGCGAAATATACCTCACAATAACATCGATATATTCCTCCACCGTATAGACATGAAAAGGCTGCTCTGCATACTGCTGAGCCAACTTGGTGCCCTTGATAATCTGCATTTGATGAATCTTCAAAATGTCAAGGGGCAACGAAGAAATGATAGGAGCTTGTCGTAGACTCTCTTCGGCATCTTCGCCTGGGAGTCCGATGATGATATGTCCACCTGTAAGAATGCCTCGTGCATGAGTCTGCTCTACAGCCCTCCTGCTACAAGCAAAGTCATGACCGCGGTTGATACGTCGCAGAGTAGCATCATTGGCAGTCTCTATACCATACTCCACCAAGACAAAGGTACGCTTATTCAGTTCTTCCAAATAATCAAGCAACTCGTCGCTTACACAGTCAGGACGCGTGCCGATGACTATACCCACAACATCCTCCACACGCAAAGCCTCCTCGTACATACTCTGCAAGGCTTCTACTTCTGCATAGGTGTTGGTATATGCCTGAAAATAAGCCAAAAACTTCATGTCTGGATATTTCTTGGCAAAGAAGCGTTTTCCCTCTTCCAGCTGCTCTGTAATGGTCTTCTTGCGATCACAATAACTCGGGTTAAAGGTTCGGTTGTCACAATAGGTACAACCACCGCTGGATATCTTCCCATCCCTATTGGGACAGGAGAATCCTGCGTCGATGGATATCTTTTGCACTCGAAATGGAAACTGCTTACGTATCCACGTACCAAAGTCGTTGTAATAATTCATTCCTTACAGAATCTCTGCTTTGAGGGCTGTTTTGTCGTGATTGAAATCACACAGACGCACCCTGATAAGTTGATTATCGTATTCTTCTTTTGCCAACGCGGACGAAAGTTCCACCCGCACATAGTTCTTGGTAAAACCATGCATAGCCTTGCCACGCGGTGCCTTCTCAAAGAGCACCTCGGCTTCTGTTCCTATATACTGAGCATAGAATGCTTGGGTTTTCTCATCGCTCAGTTCGAGCAGACGCTTAGAGCGTAGCTTCTTGTCGCGATCGCTTACTACATAGGGAATACGGAGAGCTGCCGTACCTGGACGTTCCGAATAAGGGAACACATGAAGTTGCGTGACAGGCAGACTCTTCAAGAACTCGTAACACTCCTCAAAACATTCGGGTGTTTCACCACGACACCCCACCATCACATCGACACCAATAAAGGCATCAGGCATCTTCTCTTTGATGAGGTTTACCTTATGGGCAAAGAGTGCTTTGTCATAACGACGATGCATCAGTTTAAGCACCTCGTCGCTACCACTCTGCAGCGGTATATGAAAATGGGGCATGAAGGCACGACTCTCTGCGCAATAATTTATCAAGTCGTCATCACACAGGTCGGGCTCCAAACTGGATATTCGATATCGCTGAATTCCATCCACCTGGTCGAGCGCCTTTACCAAATCAAGGAATCGCTCATGGGTAGTCTGCCCGAAGTCACCAATATTGACACCCGTGATGACGATTTCCTTTCCGCCTTCGTTGGCAGCCTCACGGGCTTGATCTACAAGCGATTCTATGCTTGGATTGCGCGAGTTGCCACGCGCAAAGGGAATGGTACAATAAGTGCAATAATAATTACACCCATCCTGCACCTTTAGGAAGTAACGCGTGCGGTTGCCTCGTGAGCAAGAAGGCTGAAAACTTTTTATATCCTTCGTCTTGACACTATGATGCTCGTGCAACGCATCTCCACCACCTTCAGCAGCCTTGGTCTCCTGTGCATATTTATGTGCCCAAGCGTCACTGAGATACTGTATCAGATGCGCCTTCTCATTGGCTCCCAACACCAGGTCCACACCCTCTATCTTACTCACATTCTCCGACTCCAGCTGCGCATAGCAGCCTGTCACGATAACGAAAGCACCAGGATTATGGCGCACCATGCGATGAATAGCCTGACGGCACTTATGATCGGCAACTTCGGTTACCGAACACGTATTAATCAAACAGATATCTGCTTGCTCTCCTTTCTGGGCTGTTATTACACCCATATCTTCGAGCAATTTACCAAAAGTAGAAGTTTCCGAAAAGTTAAGCTTACAGCCTAATGTATAATAAGCAGCCTTTTTGCCTTGGAATGCGCTTGTGTCTATCATAAAAAAGTTTGGTGTATATAAACGAAAAAGCCGCCAGACCAAAGGTCCAGCGGTGTTTCTCTCATTTTTCGTTCGTAAGTAATTCTAAATTACTTTACTGAGTCAACAGTAGCTGTATCAACAGTAGCAGTGTCAACTGTATCAACAGCAGTTGTGTCTACTGAATCTGCAGAATCTGCATTTGACTTTGTGTTACCACCGCAAGATGCGAAAGAGATAGCTGCAACAGCTACGAACATCAAAACTAATTTCTTCATTTTTCTTTGCTTTTTAAATCTGTAAAACAATCATTTGTTTATTAAAACGATGCAAAGGTAAGTATTTTTTCAATACGTTGTTCTTTTTTTTGTGACTTTTTTTAGGGGCTTTTTGTAACTATTTTATAAACACCTATTAATCAGTCACTTACAAACTGCTAACAAAGGTTAAAGTTTTTAATGTGTTCGGGAACAGCCTTTTTTTAACACTTTTCTCGCATTTTTTACTATTCCTTCCCTACACCTCTATTACCAATCCATCGTAACCAAAACTAAAACCTTCGGGTAATCGTTCATTGGCGACTTCGTGCAGTCCTATATCATGTGTTACGTGTGTGAAATATGCTTTCTTGGCTCCTATTCTCTTGGAAAAACGTATTGCATCGTCCACCAACTGATGGCTATGATGGGGTTTGTCAAATCTCAAGGCATTGACGACAAGTATTTCTACTCCTTGCAAATAATGCAATTCTTCATCTGCTATAGTCTTCATATCTGTAATGTAAGCAAACTTACCGAAACGGTAACCTAAAATAGGCATCTTGTCATGCATCACTCGGATGGGCATCCACTCTATGTCACCTATTTTATATATAAGGTGTGGACGAATGGTGTGCAACTGCAACTTGGGAGCTCCAGGATAAAGGCTCTCAGATGAAGATGGGAAACAATAAGGCATGGTGACAGGAAGCGAGCTCGTCACATCAGCATCGCCATAGACTTCGATGTCTCCATAAACACAAAAGCCACGCAGATCATCAATTCCTCCCACATGGTCGTAATGTTTATGAGTAATCAGCACGCCATCTATTTTACGGAAAGGCACCCTGAGCAGTTGTTGACGAATATCGGGACCGGCATCTATCAGGATGCGAGTCGTTGCTGTCTCTATCATAGCTGCACTGCGCAACCTGTTGTCTTTAGGGTTGCTACTGCAACAAACCTCGCAGTGACACCCCAACGTGGGGACACCTGCCGAAGTGCCTGTCCCCAATAGTGTTACCTTCAACATATCTTTCTTCGCGTATTATCAGAATATATTTACTTCAGGATAGATATCTATACCAAATCGGTTCTTCACATCTTGTTGGATTGTTTGGCAAAGCTTTACAACCTCTGCTCCTGTCGCACCACCACGATTGACCAGCACCAACGCTTGTTTATCGTGAACTCCAGCACGGCCCAGACTCTTTCCCTTCCAACCACACTGGTCTATCATCCAGCCTGCTGGAATCTTTTCGTGGGCTGCATCGATGGTGTAATGAGGCATACCTGGATAAAGAACTGCCAGCTCGTCGTATTTCGCCTTACCTACAATAGGATTCATAAAGAAACTTCCTGCATTACCCTGCTCTTCCGGGTCGGGCAACTTAGCCTTGCGTATCTCTATGATTACTTCGCGCAACTCTGTTGCTGTGGGTTTTGAGATTCCCTTAGTCGCCAACGAAGAGAGGATATTACCATATTCGAGTGCAGGGACAAAGGTGCGAGAAAGGGCATAGACAACATGGGTTATGAGATACTTGTTGTGCCATTCTTGCTTAAATCGACTCTGACGATAACCATATCCACAATCTGCATTCGATAGCACCACAACATTACCTGTTGCTATCTCTACCGCTTCCACTTCACTGATGATATCCTTGGCCTCTGCTCCATAGGCACCAATATTCTGCACGGCACTGGCGCCCACCTCGCCTGGTATCAACGAGAGATTCTCGGCACCATGGAAGCCATGCTCTACGGCATAAGCCACCACGTCGTCGAAGACTTCACCACTACCACACTTCAGCAGCACCTTATCACCATCATCAGCTACAATAGTGATGCCTCGGATGGCAGAATGAAGCACCGTTCCTGGATAATCCTTGGTTAGCAGCAGGTTACTGCCACCACCCAACAAAAGCAAGGGTTCATCTGCATCATTCAAAGAAACTGCCACTTCACGGGCTTCCTCCACTGTGGTGTACTCCACAAAACGGCGACAACGGGCATCAATGCCAAAAGTGTTGTGCCCCAACAGACTGTAATTACGTATATCTTTCATTGTTTACTCTGAGTCTTGTTGAAGACTTTTTCTCCTATATTTTATTCAAGTTTTGCAAGTTCAGAAGTTAAAGGAGTTATCGCTCCCTATGGTCGTTGAGGAGTTAAGACAATAGTCTTTTTGACGTAGTTTTAAGCAGCAAGACATACGTCTTAAATCCTTAACTTCCTAATATGCGAAGTTCAGTTACATGTATATATTATATTCAAGAATTACGGGAATTGAGGAAATATAATTATTATCAATGCCATAAACCATCCCTCACCTTGAATTTTATATAAGCGCATGATATATATATAAATAGGTGTAATAAATAATTATAGTCCACCTATTATATATAAAATAGGAGAAAAGACTCCTTTTACTTACATATTCAGTTTCATAAGCATCCATTTCCCCTCTACACGACGGAAAGTAAGCATTGTCTCCAATCCGTTGGCGATGCCTCTGATAACAAAAATTTTCTGAGTACTTTCAGAATACTTCTGTCCATAAATGATATTATAAATCATTCCACTGGGCAACTTGGGCGCAAAGGCTGGCCATGTCTCAGGCTCGATGTCGCCAGTCATCGTACTGAAATCATCATCGGGGTCTGGACCTACAAACTTGACAGGATTATGCAAATGCTCCGACTGGAAGACAGAGTCTGTTGCAAAAGAGCCATAGAACTTCAAGAAGCTGGCATTCAGGTTGGAATACATGGGCTTGTAGCTCATCGATGTCATCATCCACTGGCCGTTGATACGATTGAAAAGGAATTGCTGAACTGTTTTCGTCTTAAAGAAAACCTTTTCGACCACCACATGATCGATCGTAGTGTCCTTGACAAGATTCATCTGGCGCTGATTGTCAAAAATCAGCGTATAATAATCCTGTCGCATAAAGAAATGCTCCATGCGCCAGTATTTCTTGTCAATACGCTTGACAACCTTGCCTCCGCGATAGACGGGAAGAGGAAAATGCACTCTCTTGAACTGAAGTTTACGGTTGGCTGCGAAGTTAAAGATAAAATCATCAAACAACTCATCTGCAGCCTTTGGCATCGGAGTCTCCTCTATCAGAGCCTCTGTCGAGTCAACCGCCTGCGTATCAGTCTGCGTCGTGTCGGCAACAACAGAATCGGAAACCGTTGCTGGCTTCTTATCAGCACACCCCGTAGCAGAAAATCCAATGATGGTCAGCACCGCCATGAAGACGGCAATAATAGAAAGTTTTTTCATAAACCAACCTATAATTCTCAAATTTTGTATGCAAAAGTACACATTTCTTTTGAGATATTTCATATTTTGAACGAAAAATGTTATCTTTGCACTCAAATTAGACTTAATTAAGCTTGAATTATGTTATTAGAAAAAATAGAAGGACTTTTGAAGGAAGTTAGCGCCTTGACAGCTCAGAACGCAGAAGAGGTAGAGCAGCTTCGCATCAAGTACTTAAGCAAGAAGGGTGAAATCAACGCACTCATGGCCGACTTTCGCACGGTGGCAGCCGACCAGAAAAAGGCTATCGGCGTAAAAATCAATGAGTTGAAGCAAGTTGCACAAAACAAGATTAATGGATTGAAAGAGCAACTCGCAGAAGCTGATTCTTCAAGTGACGATATCGACTTGACACGTACAGCCTACCCTGTGGCATTGGGTACACGCCATCCACTCACCATCGTACAGAATCAGATCATAGATATTTTCTCACGTATGGGCTTCACGCTCTATCATGGACCTGAGGTTGACGACGATAAGCACGTATTCACAATGCTTAACTTCGCTGCCGACCATCCTGCTCGCGACATGCAGGACACTTTCTTCATCGAGCAGAGCGATCCTAATGATGTTACCAAGAATATCGTCTTGCGTAGTCATACTTCTGGCGACGAGGCTCACTATATGGAGACTCATGAGCCTCCTATCCGTGTACTCTGCCCAGGACGTGTATATCGCAACGAGGCTATCAGTGCTCGTGCCCACTGCTTCTTCCATCAGGTGGAAGGTCTGTATGTAGATAAGAATGTAAGTTTCACCGATCTCAAGCAGGTACTCCTTACCTTTGCACGCGAGATGTTTGGTGCTGACACAAAGATTCGTTTGCGCCCAAGTTACTTCCCCTTCACTGAGCCAAGTGCAGAGATGGACATTTCTTGTAACATCTGTGGCGGTAAGGGTTGTAACTTCTGTAAGCACACAGGATGGGTTGAGATTTTGGGATGTGGCATGGTTGACCCTCACGACCTCGAGGCTTGCGGCATCGATAGCAATGTCTACACGGGCTATGCCTTCGGTATGGGCGTAGAGCGCATCACCAACTTGAAATACCGCGTCAGCGACCTTCGTCTCTTCTCAGAGAACGATACTCGCTTCTTACGTGAATTTGAATCAGCAAAATAGAAATAAGCAATTCTAAGAAATAAGCATTAAGAAAAGCATCCTGCCGACGATTTGTCAGCAGGATGCTTTTTTCTTGAGTTCGTCATCGTGTCACCACAATGTTTCTTTGTTGAGATATGAAGGGTAACTTTATTTGTGGCTATAGACATCAGTAGTCAACAATAAATATGACTAAAAATGAAGTAAGTCAACGTGAATTATAAATAAGTAACAACCGAGTCAACTCATATTATAAATAAAACTTAAAGTGGTCAACTAAAATCGTTAAACCACACTTTGCTTGAAGTCATAAAAATACCTCAAAAAAATGAAAGTACTTTCAAGTGCCAATGAAAGTACTTGCGTTGGCTGTTGAAAGTACTTTCGATGACCATCGCAAGTACTTGCGTTTTTTGGGGGTCTTTTCTTCAAATAAAATATCTTGCCAACACTTCGTAAAATCTTGCCAACAAAGACACAATGACAGAAAAATAAGATGTCTATAGGTCGGCAAGATGTCGCTCTACAGGAATACCGCGATTCTTATCCTCATTATCCTTATTGAGATCTATCCAATGGCGCAGTATATCCATGGCAGTACGAGTGGCATGGCGTAGTTGGTCACCATCTCTCAATCGCCCAACTATGATGCTGGAAAAGATGTCACCCGTACCAGGAAACTGTACGGGTATCTCGTCGTAAGGCAACAGAAAATGTTCGTCGGTGAAATGATTATACCCCACCACCGCATGCTGTCCGTCGACGATACAGGTTGTAATAAGAACCGACAACGAACCAAGTTGTCGCAGTTTATCTACAAGTGCATAGGCTTCATCTGTGGTAATCCCCTGCTCTTGATAAGGCACACCGGCTAAAAGACAAGCCTCAGTATAGTTGGGAAAACTAAGATGAGCCACACCCAACATCTCTTGCATACAACGCACCGTTCCTTCGTTGGCTCCTGAATACAGGCGACCATAGTCGCCCATCACGGGGTCTACAAATATCTCTGTCCCTTGTTGTGCCTGTTCGCGACAATAATGCGCCACTGTTCTCGCCTGCTCTTCGGAAGCAAGAAAACCTGTTGTTATAGCATCGAAATGTATACCCAATTCGTCCCATTTCTGCATGGCATCCTCCATGTATGCTGTGCTTTCCATCACCGCATATTTGCCATAGGGAAAGGTATTGCTGATAAGCATGGTGGGCAGATTGAAGACATCATGCCCCATATAGGAAAGAATAGGCATCTGCACAGCTGCCGACACCTTTCCATATCCACACATATCGCTAATAATCAATATATTACTCTTTGCTTTCATCTTGATTCTTGCAGATTAATAGCTTGCCGTACAGGGGATGCCCAACGCCTCCACACGAGCCTTGATAGCATCGAGTTCTTCGTGGGTAGCCTTAACAAGATGCTTATCGGGAGTCTCACGATCGATGGTATAGACCATCACTTGCTGTGGACGAATATCGTTCACTGCCTCCAACCAAGGGGCGACATAAGATTCGCCAACATTGTCGGTGCCGTCACCATGCATAAACATCGTCTGGATGATAACATGACCATCAAACTCCTTGAGGTGCTTTATCACATCAGCTACATCATAGTTGGGTTGCTGCGGGCGATCTACTTTGCGAATGTAATCCATATCGACCGTATCCAGTTTAAGAATGTTTTTCTCCACCTGCATCAAAGCCTCTCTCACCTCGGGCTTATAAATATAGGTGGCATTGCTGAGCACCGACACCTGAACTTGTTGGAAATACTCATCGCGTAGGGCTATCGTGTCCTGGATAATGCCAGGGAAATCAGGATGGCCTGTTGGCTCACCATTACCAGCAAAGGTAATATCATCGAGCGGCTCATGACCAGCCTTGCGTTTTGCCAATACGTCGCGGAGCGCTGTTCTCACTTCCTCACGCGTAGGGCGCTTCTTATGGGGGCGGAAATCGGCATTAAAGCCACATTCGCAATACAGACAGTCGAACGAGCATACCTTACCGTCGGCTGGCATGAGGTTAATACCAAGCGATACACCCAAACGGCGTGAATTGACAGGGCCAAAAATGGGTGATGGATAAATAATGGTTGACATGATTTTTTGTTTATATGAATGTCGTTTATGTTGACCTACTTTTTACCTAAAGGAGCTATGGGGTCGTTTCGGATGCAAAATTACTAAAAAAATACGAGACACCCATCATAATAAATTGCCTTTTTCAACGTTTAATGTATAATGAGACGTATCATTTTATTTTTAGCAATCATATCTGTCACAACGTTACAAGCTGTGGCACAGAGTTTTACGCTTCAAGGAAGAGTCACCGACCAAGACATGAATCCCGTGGAGCTTGCCACCGTATCGGTAGCCAAACAGGGCAAGATAGCCTTCACCTCGCTCAGAGGTGAATTCTCTATGCAGCTCATGTCGGCAGATAGTGTGGTGGTGAAGTTCTCCATGATAGGATACAAGACCAAAACGCGCATTCTGCGACGCCCAAGAGGTAAGCAGACACTACAGGTGGTGCTACATACTGAAGAGAACGTTATCGACGAGGTACAGGTGACGGGCGAAAAGATTCAGACCAGCCAGACACAAGAGCTGAAAACCAAAGATGCCAAGATGGTACCATCAGCCAGCGGCAATGCCATAGAAAACCTCATCCAGCAACAAGCAGGCGTGAGTACACACAGCGAATTGTCTTCGCAATATAATGTGCGTGGCGGTGCTTTCGATGAAAACTCTGTATATATAAATAATGTGGAAGTATTCCGTCCGTTCCTCGTACGTAGCGGACAACAGGAGGGACTTTCTGTCATCAATCCATATATGGTAGACAAAATAGGCTTCTCCACGGGAGGCTATGCTGCAAAGTATGGCGATAAGATGAGTTCGGCCCTTGATATCACCTACAAGACTCTGAAGCCCAAGACGGGGAAAAAGCAAATCGTAGAGGGCAGCGTGGCTGCCAGCCTGCTGGGTGCTGATGCCTATATCGGACTGGGAACCAGGAAGTTGTCATGGCTCAATAGTGTGAGATACAAGACGACTTCCTATCTACTGGGCTCCATGGAGACCAAGGGCGAATATAAGCCTAAATATCTGGACTATCAGACCTATCTGAGTTATACACCCAACCAAAGATGGAAACTCGACTTGATAGGCTACATATCGGATAATCACTATGACTTTGAACCCGAGAACCGAGAAACAACCTTCGGAACCATGGAGAACGTAAAGAGCTTCAAGGTATATTTTGACGGCCATGAGAAAGACCGTTTCATCACCTTTTTCGGAACACTCGGTATCACCCGAAACTTCAGTCCCAAGACCAGCCTCTCTCTCATTGGTAGCGCTTTCTACACCAAGGAACAAGAGAAATACGACATACAAAGCCAATATTGGCTCGACCAAACAGAAACGAGCGAGAACTTAGGTGTGGGAACTTACTTTGAACACGCACGCAACTTCCTAAATGCTCGCGTACTGAGTGCCAAGTTGATGTTCAAACACAAGGCACAACACCATGAGATGGAAGCTGCTCTGACCTACAAAAAGGAACATATCTCTGAAAACTCGGTGGAATATGAGATGAGAGATAGTGCAGGCTACAGCGTTCCACACACAGGAAAAGACCTGATGATGATCTACTCGCTAAAGGCTCGCAACACCCTCAACGCCAACCGCATAGAGGCTTATCTACAAGACACTTATCGCTTTTCCAGCAAGGGCGGGCACACACACTTCACACTCAACTATGGCGTGCGCATGAGTCAGTGGAGCTTCAATAAAGAAACCATACTCAGCCCACGCATCTCGCTGGGCATCATCCCTGCATATAGCGAGAATACCACCATCCGACTGGCAGCGGGATTGTACTATCAGGCACCCTTCTTCAAGGAGCTGAGAGACACATCTACCATCAATGGTGTAACCATCGCATCACTCAATCAGAAGATAAAAAGCCAGCGAAGCATACACTTCATTGCAGGATACGACTACCGTTTCCGCATGGGAAATCAGCGATTCAAATTCTCTGCAGAAGCCTACTACAAGGCTCTAACCAACCTGGTTCCTTACTCGGTAAACAACGTAAAGGTAACCTACTATGGCAGTAACGAAGCCAGTGGACATGCGGCAGGACTCGACCTCAAACTATATGGAGAGTTTGTACCTGGCACCGACTCATGGATAAGCCTATCGGTGATGAACACTCAGATGAAACTGGGCGGAAAGACCATTCCTCTTCCCACCGACCAGAGATACGCCATGAACCTATTCTTCACCGACTACTTCCCCGGTAGCGACAGATGGCGAATGTCGCTCAAGTTGGCCTTTGCAGACGGACTCCCCTTCTCGGCTCCTCACCGCGAACTGGAGACCAACACCTTCAGAGCGACATCCTATCGCAGAGCCGACATCGGTATGAGCTACCTGCTCTACGATAACACCAAACACACCAAAAAGTCGTTTCTTAAAGATATATGGTTGGGAGTCGACTGTCTGAACCTCTTCGGTATAGACAACGTAAACAGCTATTACTGGGTGACAGACGTGACAAGTCAGCAGTATGCTGTACCCAACTATCTGACAGGAAGACAGATAAATGGACGTATTTTGATAGAATTCTAAATATTTAACCGTAGATAGCACGCTATCTGCGGTTTTTTTCGTATCTTTGCCCCCGATTTGTGCGCATAAGAAGCTCACAATGACTCTAAAAAAAGAAAACTATACATAATAATTAATTATGAGCAAACAAATAGAAAAGATTAAGGAGCTGATCGCCAAGCGCGAACAGGCTCGCCTTGGCGGTGGCGAGAAAGCCATCGAGAAGCAACATGCACGTGGCAAATATACCGCTCGTGAGCGTATCGAAATGTTGGTAGACGCTGGCAGTTTCGAAGAGTATGATATGTTCAAGTTGCATCGTTGCACCAACTTTGGTATGGAGAAAAAGCAATATCTCGGCGACGGTGTCGTTGCTGGTAGTGCTACCATCGCAGGCCGCCTGGTTTATGTATATGCTCAGGACTTCACCGTGAATGGTGGTTCGCTCTCTGAGACAATGGCACAGAAGATTTGCAAAGTGATGGATATGGCTATGACTATGGGTGCACCGGTCATCTGCATGAACGACTCTGGTGGTGCTCGTATCCAGGAAGGTATCTGCGCTCTCGCTGGCTATGGTGAAATCTTCGAGCGCAACATCCTCGCTTCTGGCGTCATCCCTCAGATCTCTGCTATCATGGGCCCTTGCGCCGGTGGTGCCGTTTACTCTCCAGGTTTGACCGACTTCATCATCATGAAGGAGCAGACTTCTTACATGTTCCTGACAGGTCCTAAGGTGGTTAAGACCGTAACTGGTGAGGACATCGACGCAGAGCACCTCGGTGGTGCATCGGTTCACGCTACCAAGAGTGGTGTTACCCACTTCGCTGCCAAGACAGAGGAAGAGGCTATCGAGATGATCAAGAGCCTGCTCTCTTACATCCCAAGCAACAATACCGAAGAGGCTCCACGCGTAGAGTGCACAGACCCTATCGACCGTATGGACGATACTCTGAACGAGATTATCCCAGACGATCCTAACCAGGCATACGACATGTATAAGGTGATTGGTGCCGTAACCGACAATGGTGAGTTCTTCGAGGTTCAGCCTAAGTTTGCTAAGAACATTATCACTGGTTTCGCCCGCTTCAATGGTCAAAGCGTAGGTATCGTAGCCAACCAGCCTTCAGCTTATGCTGGTGTACTCGATGTAAACGCCAGCCGTAAGGCAGCTCGTTTCGTTCGCTTCTGCGATGCATTCAACATTCCTATCGTATCTCTCGTTGACGTTCCAGGATTCTTGCCAGGTACAGGTCAGGAGTACAACGCTGTCATCCTCCATGGTGCACAGTTGCTCTACGCTTACGGCGAGGCTACCGTGCCTAAGATTACCATCACATTGCGCAAGAGCTACGGTGGTAGCCACATCGTGATGGGCTGCAAGCAGTTGCGTGCTGACTTGAACTTCGCTTGGCCTTCTTCAGAGATTGCAGTAATGGGTGCCAGCGGTGCTGTTGCCGTACTCTGCGGCAAGGAAGCCAAGGCTAAGAAGGAAGCAGGCGAGGATGTAAAGGCATTCCTGGCTGAGAAGGAGCAGGAGTATACTGACAAGTTTGCTAATCCATATCAGGCTGCTCAGTATGGCTACATTGATGATGTCATTGAGCCACGCAATACTCGTTTCCGCATCTGCCGTGGTCTGGCTCAGCTTGCCACCAAGCGTCAGAGCTTGCCTGCTAAGAAGCACGGATGTATGCCAATGTAATTTTCAATTTATAATTTATAGTTTATAATTAATAATTGGAGATTCAGAAAATGGATAAGAATATTTATGCTGCGATTGCCATGGCTCTCTACGAGTATCAGGGCAATAACGTACACGACAAGGAGCCAGGCATCATCACTATACAGCCACGCCAGACGATGTGGAATGCTAAGTTCCTGAGTTTAACAGCTAAACCATAAAGAAAAATGAAAGAGTTTAAATATACAATCGACGGAAAAGAATATAAGGTTCAGATTGACACTGTTGAAGGAAACATCGCAAACGTCAACGTCAACGGTGAAGCTTATAAAGTAGAAATGGAACAGGAAGCTGAGCCTGAGAAGAAGAAGGTAGTACTCGGACAACCAGCTGCTGCATCTGATGATGCTGAGGCTACTCCAGCAGCCAACGTAAATACCGCCAACGCAGTAAAGGCACCTCTGCCTGGTACTATCACCAGCATCGAGGTGGCTGTAGGCCAGGAGGTAAAGGCTGGTGATACTGTTGTCGTTCTCGAAGCTATGAAGATGCAGAACAACATCGAGGCTGAGAAGGATGGTAAGGTAACTGCTATCTGCGTTAAACCAGGTCAGGCTGTTCTTGAGGAAGATGCACTGGTTGTCATTGAATAAGACACAATAAACATCGATTCATTAAGATTATTAAGGGAGAACTAAACTCGCCATTGGCAAGTTTAGTTCTCTTTTTTTAGATGCCTTTACCAAATACAACAAGTTGCTTTTGTTTATTGTTTATTCTTTTTTTCTTCATTTTTTTAAACGAAATGTAACTATTTTCTAACTATTTTACTATCTTTGCAAAAGATATGCTGCACTCAGCACAACATTTAAAATAGTAAAAGGTAATATCCGTATGTTAGTAACGCTCATCAGTTTATGTCTCTCTTTCTTATGTGTAACACGCAAGAAAGAAAAAAAGTACAATAAAAGGTACAAAGACTAATTTCTGTTCTCCCCAAACAAAAAAAACACACCGACCGAATCGTGAATCATGCACTTTCGGTCGGTGTATTAACTTACAAAACTAATGTAAGTTTAGTATCTTCTTTTTAACTTATTTCCAATAAAAAAATACTTTCTCTTTATAGTTTGTTTCCCTCTTTGGGGAATACCACTGTAGGCTCAAAAGTCTTAGCCTCCTCAAAGTCCATCAAGGCATAAGCAATGATAATTACCGTATCACCTACCTGCACCTTGCGAGCAGCAGCTCCATTAAGACAGATGCAACCACTTCCGCGCTCACCTTTAATAATATAGGTTTCAAGGCGCTCGCCGTTGTTATTGTCTACAATCTGTACCTTTTCTCCTGCTATCAATCCCGCAGCATCCATCAAATCTTCGTCTATCGTGATGCTACCCATATAGTTGAGGTTAGCCTCAGTGACTGTCACACAATGAAGCTTAGCCTTCAATACTTCTATCTGCATATATCCGTTTTTTAAGAATGATTTATCCTTTATATCTTATATGATCGATGAGACGAATGGGGGTCTTACCGCAATATACAGTAATACAGCCCACTACATAAGCGCTATCATCCCACGAAGCTACATCCTGCAAACTATCACCGTCTACAATCTCGAAATATTCTACCTCTAAACCATCAATGGCATTGATGTCGGCCACCACTTGGTCGTGAGTCTCCTGCACGGTATGATTCTTGGCATAAGCTACACTCGCCTTCAGCGCCTTATAGATGGCTGGAGCGATGGCACGCTCATCAGCAGCAAGCAAGGTGTTGCGGCTACTCTTAGCCAATCCGTCTTCATCACGCACGATGGGGCACTCCACAATCTGCACATCAGAACCGATGTACTTCACAAGTTGCTTGATGACAGCTATCTGCTGCCAATCCTTTTCGCCAAAATAAGCACGTGTAGGACGAACAATATAGAACAGACGACTTACCACCTGACAAACACCATTGAAATGACCAGGACGACGTGCGCCCTCCATAACAGTAGAAACAGGAGGAAATTCAAAATGGCGTTCATCGGCTATAGGATACATTTCACTCACTGATGGAGCAAAGACATAGTCGGCACCACAGGCCTCAAGAAGCTGGCAGTCAGCCTCAAGGGTACGAGGATAACGATCCAAGTCACCCTGGTCGTTGAACTGAGTAGGATTCAGAAAAACTGATACCACTGTCACGCCATTCTCTTTCACACTGCGCTTGACGAGAGAGGCGTGACCCTCATGAAGCGCTCCCATAGTTGGTACAAGACCGATTTCCTTACCCTCCTTGCGAACAGCGAAAAGTTCGTTCTGGAGGTCAACAATCTTATCGAATACTTTCATTGCTATATTTGTTTTCGGGGTGCAAAATAACAACTTTTTTCTTAAATAAGAAAGAAATATGATAAAAATATGCCAAATAGACGAGTCTTTTTCTTGTTTTCGTCAAAAAGTTGGCTTAATCTGAAGTTTTTTTTGTATCTTTGCACCTAATTCGTAAGAATAAAATTATAACTATGGCAAAGAAAGTATTATTCATCAATCAGGAGATTGACCCATACGTGGCAGAAAGCCACATGTCTGTAATGGGACGTGAGTTACCTCAGAAGATGCAGGAAGCAGGCTTCGAGATTCGCACATTCATGCCCAAGTGGGGCACTATCAACGAACGCCGCGGCCAGCTGCACGAAGTCATTCGCCTGTCTGGAATGAATCTTATCATCGATGACACTGACCACCCATTGATTATCAAGGTGGCCTCTATCCCCGTAACGCGCCAGCAAATCTACTTTATCGACAACGACGACTACTTCAATAATCGCCAGATGGGTACAGACGAAAGCGGCAACGAGTATACAGACAACGGCGAACGTGCTATCTTCTTTGCAAGAGGCGTGCTCGAAACCGTCAAGAAACTACGCTGGCAACCAGATGTCATCATCTGCCAGGGATGGATGAGCGCAGTGGCTCCGCTGTACATCAAGACTGCTTTTGCCGAGGAACCTTCCTTCGCTAACGCAAAGGTTATCTCAGCTCTCTATACCAACGAATTGAAAGGCCAGTTGGGTGACAACTTCCAGAGATGCGTAGATTTCCGCGAAGCTAAATCAGAATTGCTCGACGGCTATAATACCCCATTCAACTTTATGGAACTGGGCAAGATGGCTATCGACTACAGCGATGGTGTTATTGAGGGAGAAGCTCCTGTCACAGAAGAACTACTCAAGTATGCCGATGAGAAGGGTAAACCAGTTATGACATTCCCTGGTGACGACTTCACTGAAGCTTACAAAAACTTCATCAACCAAATTTGTCCCGACGAATAACGAAAACAAGATACTTTTTTTCAAGGATAATGAAACTATTTAAGTTAACAACTCTGTTCATTGCAGCCATCTTCTTGGCATCATGCGATGACACGACCGACATAATAGGTCAGACTACTACCAACAGAGTAGATGGCCTCAATATCTCGGACGCACGCTATAACGTGGTAACAGAATCAGCAGCCACAGGTGCTGTTCTCAGCAACAACAGCAATGGTATCATTGGCATGGTGAAAGACCCTGAGACCAATAACTACGTAACGGGCAACTACATGGCACAGTTCTCTACCCTGTCTTCCTTTGAACTCGACACATTGGACTACATACGCTACGCCCATGGTGGAGAATACGAGAACGGAGTTTATACGGGTGGAAAAGTAACAGCAGACTCTTGTTACCTCATTGTCAACTACGAGAGTGCATACGGCGATACCCTCGCACCCATGAAGGTTACAGCCTATGAGATGAAAAAGCCTATGGAGGAAGGACAGAACTATTACTCTGACTTCGACCCCATTGCTCAGGGATACGTAGATACAGAGAATGGATATAAGGCGTCGTCAACCTATTCGCTGAAGAATAAATACTTCAAGATTTATCTCAACAACCCCTATAGGAAGAACGGCATCAAATACGCCAACTATGGTGAATATCTCATGCTCATGCGTAAGGATCACCCAGAGTACTTCAAAAACAACTACCAGTTTGTACACAACGTTTGTCCTGGCTTCTACATCAAGCATGAGTCGGGCATCGGAAACGTAGCCAAGGTTAATGTTATGCAAATGGTATTCTGCTGGGAAAGATGGAAAAACATCAAGTCTTACGACGGACTGCGTGATAGCACGGAAAAGAGAAACTACTCCTATCCTTTCCTCAGTACACAGGAAGTGTTACAGACCAACTACATTGAGAACGATCCAAATAGCATCAACAGCATGCTGGAGGAATCCCAATGCACCTATATCAAGTCGCCTGCAGGTATCTATACTACAGCAACTCTACCCGTAGAAGATATCATGCGAGGACACGAAAAAGATACATTGGCCTTGGCTTCTGTCACCTTCCCAAGAATGAACAACGAAGTAAGCGAAGATGAATACACGTTTGCTACTCCCGATAACATTCTGATGATTCCTGTAGATAGTCTGAAAAGCTTTTTTGAGCATGGCAATATCACCAACTACCGTACTTCTTATACGGCAGCATACAACTCGAGTAGTTCATCAACACCCAAGAATGCCTATACTTTCAATAATATCGGCAATCTGATTACCGAAATGTATAAGGTGCCTGTAGCTAAACGCACAGCAAACTGGAACAAGGTAGCACTGTTGCCTGTTAGCATCAGCTACGTCACACGCGACTCCTACCAATATGTGAGCAAGATTACTCACGACATGGGACTTACAACTACCCGACTGTTCAAGGGAGACAATTCTACCGACAGCGAAGGCAAACCCGCCAGTCCTGTACAGATAAAGGTGATCTACAGCAAGTTTAAAGAATAAGGAACATCTATTATATACATATATAATAGAATGTACCCGAACTTATAAATCTTTCATATTACTTAAAGCATGGCAGACAATTTCTTGGAACGTCATCGCGAACAGTACGAAGCAAGAAAGGCAGCATGGCTCAGAAAGAAGAAGCATCTTCCAAAACTGAAAGCCCAGGCTGCCTTTCAGCGTCCTGAGGACGAAGCACTGTGAGCATTTGTATGGCAAATCACTTGTTATCTTGATATGTGTCAAAAAAATCCACGTTTTCACATCTTTGTCATGTCTTTGTGACAGTTTTTCAATAAAATGGCATTACCTTTGCACTCGAAAAGGTAAGATTGTTAAAAAGGATAATGTTGAACAGAGGCTCAAAGGGAGCCTCAAAAAAAAGGACAAAGACTATGATTACAACAATGGTATTACTGGTTGTAGGTGTTATGATAGCACAGGCAATCCGTGTAAACAACAAAATGGAAATGGGCAAGTAAAAAATCTCACATGAGATAAAGCCCGCAGTATTAACACAAAAAAAAGAAAGGATAACAATTATGAAAATGATTAAGAAAATGATTAAGCGCTTTATTGAGAATTACATGTCAGCAATGAATAACTATGGCGAGGCATTACTCAGAGGCAATGGTTTAAATTGTGCATAATGCACAAGTCAACAAAGTAGACACTAAGTAAATAACAAATAAAGAGAGAGGCGTGCAAGTAGCAAAATACTTGTGCGCCTCTTTTTTTCGGCAAATAATCTGCCAAACATTTGCTTCTTTCCTGTAGAATGATTAACTTTGCAGACATTATGAGAATAGACATCATTACAGTATTACCCGAAATGCTGGAGGGATTTTTCGGAGAATCCATCCTGGCACGTGCACAGAAAAAAGGCCTTGCCGAAATTCATTTGCACAACTTGCGAGATTATACATTGGACAAATGGAAACGTGTCGACGACTACCCATACGGTGGAAGCGCTGGCATGGTGATGCAGTGTGAGCCTATAGACCGCTGTATCTCCGCTCTCAAGGCAGAACGCGACTACGATGATGTCATCTATGTCTCACCCGATGGAGAGACCTTCAACCAGAAGATAGCTAACGAAATGTCTTTGCAAGGCAACCTGATTATCCTGTGCGGTCACTACAAAGGCATCGACCAGCGTGTGCGCGATCATCTCATCACAAGAGAGATTTCCGTAGGCGACTATGTACTGACAGGAGGAGAGTTAGCTGCTGCCATCATCGCAGACGCTGTGATACGTCTCATCCCAGGCGTTATCAGCGACGAGCAGAGTGCATTGTCTGACTGTTTCCAGGATGACATCCTCGCTGCACCCATCTATACCCGACCTGCCGACTACAAGGGATGGAAAGTACCCGAGATACTTCTGAGTGGCAACGAGGCAAAGGTAAGACAATGGGAATTCGACCAGGCTATGGAGCGTACCAAACGACTGCGCCCTGACCTGTTGGGGGAAGAATAGAGAATATCAACATAAATTATTAACTATTAAACCCAGTTTATTATGGCTAATTATGCAGAAAAACCCCAGATGGGATTTATTGAAGCATGCTCGACAGCATGCAAAAAGATCGTTACATTCAAAGGAAGAGCACGCCGCTCTGAGTTTTGGTGGGCCGTATTAGGTATAATCATTTTCAACCTCATCATGACACCAGTCAACTATATGGGAAAAACCGGTGTCATTATCTCCAACCTTCTAAGTCTTGTCATCACCATTTTATCCTTATCACTGACTTTCCGCCGTCTGCATGATACAGGTCGTAGTGGTTGGTTTGTTGGCGTACCCTTCATCATCAGCATGATTGGTTTTGCAGCTATTTTCTACAGCATCCTCAGCATGGATATCAATTTCATGGAACTGATAGAAACCCCCGACATGCTGAGCCAAGAAATCACTGAGAATATGAACAACAACACCTCTATGAACATCATGGCGGGTTCGTTCCTGTTATTCATCAGCGCACTGCTAAGCCTTGTAGTACTCGTCTTCTGCTGTATGGATTCAAAACCAGAAACCAACAAGTATGGCGAAAGCCCCAAATATGTAGAAGAGGTATAAAGAACTAACAAAAGTACTATAAAGAAAAATAAACATATTCAACTTTCGCAAGTTCAGAAGTTGAGTAAACATATCAAAGATACTTCTTACAGAAGGCTTCGCCCAAAGCGAAGCCTTCTTCGTATAGACGCTCCAACTTGTCAGTATCCTTTTCTATACGCCCCACTTCCAATGGGCGCAAGGGACGTATGCAGGTTATCTTGCCTGCCGCCTCCAAGTCGTCTATCAGCTGTATCTGCTCATTGTATATCTTATGCCGATGACTCAAGGCTACACGTAGTCGCGGATAGTTCTTATATAAATAAGGTATCTTTCTGTCCTTCCCGTTATCACGCCATCCCTTATTACGTGTTAGCACCACCACGTTGTGTTTATAGCCCTTCTCCATGGCTCTCAGCACAGGAATACTATCTGCTATACCACCATCCAGCATCGGGATGCCATCGACCCAGACTATCTTGCTCACATAAGGCAAACTACTGGAGGCTCGCACGATGTCAAGAGCACGCTGTCGATTTTGATTTTCAGACATATACATAGCCTTACCCGTCAGACAATTAGTGGTAACCATTTCAAAATGGTCTGCATACTTAAAATATGTGTCAAAATCGAAAGGCAAAAGTTGATTGGGAAACTTATCGTAAAGTAACTCCCGGTCAAAGATACACCCCTGTGTCACCAAGTGACGAAGACCTATATACTGATAGCGAGCCAAATAATCAATGTTGGATATACGAGCACGACGTGGCTGGCGACTCATATACGACATACCATTGCAAGCTCCCGCCGACACTGCTACCGTATATGGAAAATACAAATCATTCTTCATAAAAGCATCCAGCACACCACTGGTAAAGACTCCACGCATGCCACCGCCTTCTAATACCAAACCAGCACTCAACTTTAAGTTCATAACTATCTAACCGCTTACATTTATTATCAGATTCACATCAATATGAAGCCGAAATCTATTAATATTTTATAAATTCACACTAAATATGCACTTTTGATTGCAAAGATACGCATTTTTCACGAAATAATTACTAACTTTGCAGCAAATTAAAGTAAAATTCTAAAATATGTTTAGCAAGGATACTTACATCAAGCGCCGCCAAGAACTGAAAGAACTGGTAGGTAGCGGCGTCATCCTAATTTTTGGCAATAACGAATCGCCTTGCAATTTCCCTAACAATGGGTATGCACCATTCCGACAGGACTCTTCTTTCCTGTATTACTTCGGACAAAACCGAGACGGACTGGTAGGTGTTATAGATATCGACAATGACATTGAGACGCTCATCGGCGACGACATTGATATAGAAGACATCGTATGGTATGGTAGCGTAGACAGCGTGCACGACATGGCAGAGCAAGTAGGAATCCTCAACACGTCTCCTATGAAGTCTCTCAAGACCATCTGCAACAATGCTATGGCAAAAAAACGCAAAATCCACTTCTTGCCACCTTATCGTTGGGACATCAAGCTGCAGATATTCGACCTGCTCGGCATCCATCCCAACCAGCAGAAGGAAGAAGCTTCACTCACCCTCATCCAGGCTGTAGTGAAGATGAGATCTACCAAGTCGGCTGAAGAAATAGAGGAACTGGAACGTGCTGCAGTCATCGGTTACAAGATGCACACTACAGCCATGAAACTTACTCGTCCTGGAGTAACGGAGAAGTTTGTTGCAGGACAGGTTGATGGTATCGCCAATTCATATGGCTCCATGGTCAGCTTCCCAACCATCTTCACACAGCATGGCGAAATCATGCATGGCAATCCATCCATGAATATACTCGAAGCAGGCCGCTTGGCGCTCTGCGACGCAGGTGCAGAAACAATCAATAATTATTGCTCTGACAACACTCGCACCATGCCAGTAAGCGGCAAGTTCACCCAAAAGCAACTGGAAATCTACTCCATAGTAGAAGCTTGCCACGACTACACACTCGACGTAGCTAAGCCTGGTGTAAAATATGCAGACGTACACTTCGCTGTGTGCCGACTGATGTTTGACAAACTGAAGGAATTAGGACTCGCCAAAGGCGATACCGAAGAAGCAGTAAGAGCTGGTGCTCATGCAATGTTCCTTCCCCACGGCTTGGGCCACATGATGGGAATGGATGTACACGACATGGAGAATCTCGACCAGATAAACGTAGGCTTCGACGAGGAGGTACGCCCCAATCTGGAACAGTTTGGTACTAACTGCTTACGCATGGGACGCCGCCTACAAGAAGGCTTTGTCGTAACCGATGAACCTGGCATCTACTTTATCCCAGCCCTCATCGATGACTGGAAGGCTAAAGGTCACTGTGAAGAATTCCTTAACTTCGACAAGTTAGAGACCTACAAGGACTTCGGAGGCATCCGCATCGAGGATGACGTACTCATCACTCACGATGGCTGTCGATTTATTGGTAAAGATCGTATACCCTACCACCCTAAAGACGTGGAAGAGTTTATGAACCAAGACTAAAAGGCTTCGATTACATACAACAAAGAGAAAGAGAACAACATTATTAATAATTTTAAAAAGAGAAAAGTTAATGAAGAAAGCATTGATTGTTGCTGCAATGATGGCATTGGCTGCCACTGGTGCAAGCGCAAAAACAGCAAAGGATTCAGCTACCATCGCAAAGAACAAACCTGTATTTACAGTGGTAAAGCAGAACCCCATCACAAGTATCAAGGACCAGAATCGTAGTGGTACGTGCTGGGCATATTCTACACTTAGTTTCTTCGAGAGCGAGATTCTGAAGAAGACTGGCAAGACATACGATCTCAGCGAGATGTATGTGGCTAACAAGACTTATATGGATCGTGCCACTTTAGCCGTACGCATGCATGGTGACGTGAGCTTCTCACAGGGCGGTAGCGCATACGACGTACTCTATGCACTGCAGCACTATGGCATCGTACCTGAGTCTGCTATGCCTGCACCTGGTTCTTTGACAGGTGACTCTTTGGCTAACTTCGGTGAGTTCTTCGATGTGATGACTCCCTATGTAGAGGCTATTGCCAAGAGCAAGGCCAAGAAGATTTCTTCAGCTTGGAAGAGCGGTCTGCAGGGCATCATCGACTCATACATCGGTGAAACACCAGAGAAGTTTACATACGAGGGCAAGCAGTACACTCCACAGACTTTCTGCAAGAGCCTCGGTCTCAATCTCGACGATTATGTTACCATCACCAGCTATACACACCATCCTATGTGGAGCCGATTTGCTGTTGAGGTACAGGACAACTGGCGCTGGCCTTTGAGCTACAACGTTCCTATGGATGACCTCTGCAAGATTATCGACAACGCTCTCGACAACGGCTACACTGTAGCTTGGGGCGGTGACGTAACAGAGGATGGCTTCACCCGCAAGGGTTTGGGCATCGCTTACGATGTTAAGAAGGTACGTTCTATGTCTGGCACTGATGCCGACCACTGGTTCAAACTCTCTAAAAACGAGAAGAGCGTGAAGTTGGATTCACTTGGTGTTAACGCTCCAGAAATCGTTCCTACACAGAAGATGCGTCAGGATGCTTTCGACAACTGGGAGACTACTGATGATCATGGTATGCATATCTATGGTGTTGCAAAGGATCAGAACGGCAAGGAATACTACATGGTAAAGAACTCTTGGGGTGAGTATGGTGACTACAAGGGAACCTGGTACATGACAAAGGCTTTCGTTGCTTACAAGACAATGGACTTCATGGTAAACAAGAATGCCATTCCTAAGGATATCCGCAAAAAACTCGGCATCTAAAAACAATCAAACAATACCAATAAAGGGGCTGCAAGATTTCATTGCAGCCCCTTATTTTATTATTTTCATCTAAAACATTTTTTATTGTCATAATATTTTCGTAACTTTACACCCAGAAAATAAAAAACAATAAAATGCATTTTAAATGGAATTATGAAGCTCCGACACCAGAACAGCAAAAGTCTGCTAAGGAATTAGGCGATAAGCTCAATATCAGCCCTATCCTTGGACAGCTTCTTATCCAGCGAGGCATCAACACAGAATCGGCTGCAAAGCGATTCTTCAGACCCCAACTGGCCGACCTCATCAATCCTTTCCTTATGAAGGATATGGACTTAGCAGTCGACCGTCTGAACGATGCCATGGGACGCAAGGAACGCATCCTGGTATATGGCGACTATGATGTAGACGGATGCACCGCTGTTGCCTTAGTATACAAGTTCCTGCAGCAATTCTATTCCAACATAGAATACTATATTCCCGACCGTTATGACGAAGGATATGGAGTAAGCAAGAAAGGAATAGACTTTGCCCATGCAACAGGTGTCAAACTGATTATCATCCTCGACTGTGGTATCAAGGCTGTCAAGGAAATAGAATATGCCAAGACTCTTGGTATCGATTTCATCATCTGCGATCACCATGTTCCCGACGAGGTGATGCCACCTGCTGTGGCCATACTCAACCCGAAACGCCCAGATGACCCATTCCCATTCAAGCACCTTTGTGGATGTGGCGTGGGATTCAAGTTTATGCAGGCTTTCGCTAAGGACAACGGAATTCCCTTCTCACGACTCATTCCTCTACTCGACTTTTGTGCCGTCAGTATTGCTGCCGACATCGTACCTGTCGTGGACGAAAACCGCATCTTGGCTTTCCATGGTCTGAAGTTACTAAACTCCAATCCCAGCATCGGTCTAAAGTCTATCATAGACATCTGTGGACTCAACGGGCGCGAGATTTCCATGAGTGACATCGTCTTCAAAATCGGACCACGCATCAATGCCTCAGGAAGAATGGAAAACGGCAAACTCAGCGTTGACCTATTGGTAGAGAGAGACTTCGCCACAGCTTTGCGTATGGCCAAACACATCAACGAATATAACGAGCAGCGCAAAGACATAGACAAGCAGATGACCGAAGAAGCCAATGGCATCGTTTCACGTTTGGAAAGCCTAAAACACAATTCCAGCATCGTACTCTACGATGAAGGATGGAAGAAAGGTGTAATAGGAATTGTGGCCTCACGACTGACAGAGATCTACTTCCGCCCTACCGTGGTACTCACCAAGGAAGGTGACATGGCAACAGGCTCTGCACGCAGTGTAACAGGTTTTGACATCTACTCAGCCATCAAGAGTTGCCGCGACCTGTTGGTTAATTTTGGTGGACACACCTATGCTGCTGGTCTCACCATGAAGTGGGAACATGTCAAGGAGTTCAGAAACCGATTCCAAAAATATGTAGAAGAACATATCTCTCCCGAACAGACAGAGGCAATCCTCAATATAGATGCCGTCCTCGACTTCAAGGACATCACCAAGCATCTTTACAACGATCTGAAGCGCTTTTCCCCCTTTGGTCCCTGCAACCAGAAGCCTGTCTTCTGCACCAATCGTGTATACGACTATGGCACCAGCAAGGTAGTAGGACGCGAACAAGAGCACATCAAGTTGGAACTTGTCGACTCTAAGTCGAGCTGTGTTGTTAATGGTATCGCCTTTGGCCAAAGTGCCTCTGCTCGATACATTAAGAGCAAGCGCAGTTTCGACATTGCCTATACCATCGAGGAGAATGTCTTCAAGAAAAATCAAGTTCAACTACAGATAGAAGATATTCGCCCCAACGAAAACTGATACTATCCAAGATTTCAAGTCATCAAACCCATGGACAAATTCCAGGAAATATTACATACCTACTGGGGCTACTCCGACTTCCGTGGCATACAGCGCGACATTATCGAAAGCATTGCCAACGGAAGGGACACCTTGGGTTTGATGCCTACGGGTGGTGGAAAGTCTATCACGTTTCAGGTACCAGCCCTTGCCAAGGAGGGAGTGTGCATCGTCATCACTCCCTTGATAGCTTTGATGAAAGACCAAGTGCAACACCTCAAGGAACGTGGCATACAAGCTGCCGCTATCCATGCAGATATGTCGAGAAGTGAAGTTGTGCAAACTTTAGAAAACTGCATCTTTGGCGGAATAAAAATTTTATATATATCGCCAGAGCGATTGGCTTCCGAAATATTCCAAGTCAAACTACGCCATATCAACGTCAGTTTCATCACTGTCGACGAGGCTCATTGCATCAGTCAATGGGGTTACGACTTCCGCCCTTCTTATCTTAATATTGCCAACATCAGGACCATGAAGCCTGGCACCCCCATCCTTGCCCTCACGGCAACGGCAACACCAGATGTTGTCAACGACATACAAGAGAAACTGCATTTCGAAAAGAAGAATGTGTTCAAAATGAGTTTTGAACGCAAAAATTTGGCATACATTGTACGCACTGTTGGAGACAAAGATTATGAGATGATCCACATCCTGCGATGTGTAGGAGGTGCAGCCATCGTCTACTGCAGAAGTCGTAAACACACCAAGGAGATAGCAGCCTTACTCAACAAGAATGGCATCAAAAGTACCTTCTATCATGCAGGCCTCTTACCTACAGTCAAAGACGAACGTCAAAGGGCTTGGCAAAATGATGAAACAAGAGTCATTGTAGCCACCAATGCCTTTGGTATGGGCATTGATAAGCCTGATGTCAGAATGGTGATACACATTGACTGCCCTGACTCCTTGGAAGCCTACTTCCAGGAGGCAGGACGTGCAGGACGAGATGGCAACAAGGCTTATGCCGTATTGCTTTACGATCCCAGCGACGAACGAAAGCTCAAGAAACGCATAGACGACACCTTTCCTCCCAAAGACTTTATTAGGAATGTTTATGAGCATCTTGCCTATTTCTTCCAAGTAGGCATTGCCAGTGGACGTGGAAAGACTTTCGAGTTTAATATCGACAAGTTCAGTTATATCTACAAGTTCTTTCCTATCAGAGTGGATGCCGCACTCAGAATACTGGAACGTTGCGGCTACATACACTATGAAGATAATCCTGACGGTAAGGCTCGTCTCATGTTCTGTCTGAACAGAAACGAACTCTATCTACTTGACAATCTGTCCCCAAAAGAAGATGCCATTGTTACCGCACTATTGCGAACGTATGGTGGCCTGTTTACCGATTACGTGTATATAGATGAAAGCTTGATAGCATATCAGGCCGACACGAGCATAGAGCAGGTATACGTCACACTCAAGAATTTCTCAGCACGCCACATCGTCCAGTTCATACCAAGACGAAAGACCCCCTATATAACTTATGCGAAGGATAGGATAGATGGCGAAAAGGTAATCATCCCCAACGAGGTATGGGAACAACGTCGTGAACAATATGCACACCGAATAGAAGGTATACTCCGTTATGCCAAGGAAGACTATATCTGCCGTTCTCGACAGTTATTGGCTTACTTTGGTGAAGCCACCCAAGAAGATTGTCATCAATGCGATGTCTGCTTGGAACAATACACCGACAACACGACCAAAGATAAGTATTTCAAAGAAGCCCAACAAGCCATTCGCCTGTTGTTGGGCGATCATAAGCCACACTTCATTACTGAGTTGCGCGACATTTTACTTCCCAGCCAGTATGTTGATGAAGCCTTAGAATTCTTAGTAGGCGAAAACCAAATACATATCGACGGTTCATACATCAGCCTGTATGAATAATAATAGTCTCATACAAGAGGGCAAAGCATGAAGCTTTCTTCCATCCTTGACCTCTCCTCTTCCTCCACCATCTTTTATACAAAAATAAAAGGGAACGACCCCTCACGGACCATTCCCTTTCCAACATTATGTACGAGAAAAAAATTAGTTGTTCTCTGGACGAAGTTTACGTACAGTAACACCAGCCTGCCACATCTCTTTGTTGCGCATAGCTTCGAGTTCTGCATTCAACTTCTCACGGTAGTCAGGCTGAGAGTTCTTGTCGATAGAAATCTGTGCCTCGTTACCAGTCTTAACTGAGTAATACAACCACTCCATAACAGGCTTGATAGCCTCGCGGAAACGAGGAGCCCAATCGAGTGCACCACGCTGTGCAGTAGTAGAGCAGTTAGCATACATCCAGTCCATACCCTTCTCGCCGAAGAGAGGGCCAAGGCTCTGAGTAAGCTCCTCAACAGTCTCGTTGAAAGCCTCAGAAGGAGAGTGACCATTCTCACGGAGCACATCATACTGTGCCTCCAACAATCCCTCGATAGCACCCATCAAAGAACCACGCTCACCAGTAAGGTCAGAAGTAGCCT
>OIZX01000104.1_pt1 | contig 66009 bp, 54 predicted proteins | sample 1588621 | NCBI WGS metagenome assembly OIZX01 (sample SAMN03283276) | human gut metagenome | biome: human-associated habitat; material: feces | host: Homo sapiens | place: Peru | collected 2012 | reverse complement strand
AGTGGATTCAATCTCCCTCTTTTAAAAAAGAAACGAACTCTGCATTCAATCGAGTTTCGTCAAACTCGGACAAGTCCCAGTCGTAGCTGAAGATCTCGCCGGTGTCCTTGTCCAACCATTTGCGTTTGCGTACATGAAGATACGTAGCACGACCACGGATGGGAAAATCCTGGATGACGTGATAGTCACCAAAGCCATGGGATATCACATTGCCGTACTTCTTGTCCTCACGCATCTGAACCTTCTTCTCGTCAAGATAAATGTCAAAGCGGCTATCGCTCTTATCAAAGTTTACAACATCGAAGTTGTCTATAAGCACATCCGGAAGAATGGCACGTAGTAGTTTAGTCTGTTCCATATTGCAAAGGTACGACTTTATTCCTAACATACGGTGTTACCAACCGGAAAAATCCGCTGACCCATTATTCTTTCTTTATATAGTTGTGGATGTATGCTGGTTATGTTTTTCATGAATAGATAAAAAAAAGTCTGGCTCCCGATACATAGAACGGAAGCCAGAACATCATGATATGAAAAATGTAGCTGCTTATTGAATGTTACTTAACTAATATCTTCTGGGTCTTATTGCCACGCTTTACGATGTTGATGCCCTTTTGTGGTTGGCTCAAGCGGCGACCCTGCAAGTTGTAATACTCTGCCTTGGCTGAGATAGGAGCTACTATCTGGTCGATACCTGTTGGGGTAGGAGCAGTGAAGTAGCCTTTGAGGTTAGCATGCTTTTTGCCAATTTCATTTAGATCAAATTCAATAGTTCCTTTCAATTTAGCGCAACCTTTGAACATGTCTTTATCTTTACCAGCAGCCAATTTGGTTGTTACAAACTTATCTGAAGCGTAGATGGTAGTGAGGTTCTTGCAATTTATGAATAGTTGTGTCATTGTAGTCACCTCCTTTGTATCGAAATTAGAAAGATCAATAGTTGTGAGGCTTGTGCAACTTGCAAACATATTATACATGCTTGTCAAATTCTGTGTGTTGAAATGTGATACATCAACAGTTTTTAGTGTGAAGCAACTTGTGAACATACTGCTCATGGTCTTCACGTTTTCTGTATTGAGGTTTTCAATACCTTCGATTTTTGTTAGTAATTTTTGGTTTTTAAACCAGCTGCAGCAGCTTGTAGGACGTGCGTTAGCAAAAGAGGCTTCGAATACCACTGTCTTAATTTGGTCTTTGTAATCAGTAGCCCAAGCGGGAGCGTTTTCTCCTGTGTTCAGTGCATAGGCATCTGCAGGTTTTGCGCCATCGTGCTTGAAAGTCAGCGTACCATCCTTGAATACTGCATACGACTCTTCTGCTACCTTACGTGTGAAGTAACCTTCGAGGTTAGCATGTGTTTTGCCAGTTTCATTTGGATTAAATTCAATAGTTCCTTTCAATTTAGTGCAACCTTTGAACATGTCTTTATCTTTACCAGCAAGCAATGCGGTTGTTACAAACTTATCAGAAGCGTAGATGGTAGTGAGTTTGTAGCAATTAACAAACATGTTGCCCATGCTTGTTACCTTCTGAGTATCGAAGTTAGAGAGGTCGAGAATGGTGAGATTTTTGCACTCATTAAACATGTTATACATATTGGTGGCGTTCTGTGTGTCGAACTTGCTAACATCAAGAGTTGTAAGGAGGTGACAACGTGTGAACAATCCACTCATGTCCTTCACAAGTTTTGTGTTGAAATGGGACACATCCAGTGCGATAAGTTTTTTACAGTCGGTGAACATGCTGTTCATATTGGTCACCTTTTCTGTGTTCAAGTTCTCAATACCTGTAATAGTTTCCAGGTTTACGCACTTGTTAAACCACTTGGCGCATGATGTAGGGCGTGCTGTTGCAAAAGAAGCATCGAATGTCACCTTTGTGATGTCGTTTACGTGGCTGGTGATCCATTGTGGCTCTGTGTAACCGCTGTTTAGTGCATAGGCATCTACTGGCTTTTCTGCGTCATGCTTGAAGGTCAGTGTACCGTCCTTGAATACTGCATAAGACTCCTGGGCAGAAGCTTGGTTACATACAGACATGAGAATCATTACCACCATCGCAAGACGAGTGGTAAGGCTGTTTAAGCGTAAAATTTTCATTTTATAAGCGTAAAGTTTAGTTAATAATAATTTATTTTTTTGATAATATTCATGCCACCAAGGCATGATTGTTGTAGTTTATTTTTAATAATGTTTTCTTTTTTTCTCGTGCATGTTTCTGTTAAACATGATTTTGCGGTGCAAAGATAACCATTTGTTTTAAATTCTGCTATATAAATATAGTTAAAATTTTGAGTAACATAGTTCTTTCTGTGTTTTTCCTGTGCTTTCCTTTCTTATACATATAAAAAAAGCCGAAGTGCTTGAGTTGCACTTCGGCTTTCTGACTTTATTTGTTCTCGGCATCTATAGCCTTGATTTTCTGCTTTACGAGTTCGAGATCGTCTTTGAGTTTCTGTACCTTACGATTCATTTCTTCTACGAGGCTGTTGCCCTTCTTGCTGGCAGCGTTAAGGAAGCCAAGGTTGTTCTCGTAAGTGGTAATCTCTGATCGCAGCTGGTCGTAACGACGTAAGAGGCGGCCACGCTCGTTGTCGAGAGCATCGGAGCCCTTTCCTGCCACGTTCTTTAAGTTGTTCTTGAAGTTGTCAAGATGGCGTTTTGCGTTACTAACATGCAGATTCTTGTAAATCTTGTCGAGTACATCGTGATATTGCTTATAGATAGCATCTTTCTCTTTGAAGGGTACGTGGCCAATGGCTTTGTACTCATCGATGAGAGCTTGTACCTGTTGCTGTATGTTATCGCCAGCGTTCTCGAGAAGTGCATTCAGCTTAGCTACTACCTCTTTCTTCTTCTCCAAGTTGGTGTGCTCAGCATTGCGTGTACCAGCGTTGGCCTTGTTACGAGCCTCGAAGAACTGGTTGCAAGCGTCTATGAACTCCTGCCATAGTTGGTCTCCCAACTTGCGTGGTACGACACCAATCTGCTTCCACTCTTTCTGCAGGTTGACAAGTTTGTCGCCCGTCTTGCGCCATTCGGTGCTTCCTGCCAATTCTTTAGCTTTCTCGATGAGCGCCTTCTTCTTCTCCGTGTTGGCAGCATACTCCTCCTTCAATGTCTTGAAGTATTCTGCTTTCTTAGCAAAGAACTGATCGTTAGCAGTACGGAAGCGCTCAAAGATTTTCACGTTCATCTTCTGAGGAGCGAAACCAATCTTCTTCCACTCACTCTGCAATTCGATGACTTCTTTGGTAACTTTCTCCCATTCGGTAGCGAGCTTATACTGCTCTTGATTGATGGCTTCTATCTTTTCGCAGAGTGCTGTCTTCTTTTCGAGGTTTTCCTCCTCCTTGGCGCGCAACTGCTCGAAGTGCTGCTGGTGCTTCTTGTTAATCACGGTGCTGGCAGCCTTGAAGCGACTCCATATCTGTTCGCGCAACTCTTTGGCTACAGGACCTATCTCGCGATATTGTGCGTGGAGGTCTTGCAACTGGTGGAAGGCAGAGATGACGTCTTCCTCCTCGTCAAGTTTCTCGGCAGCCTCGCAAAGCTTAGTCTTAGCCTCGAGGTTTTTCTTGAAGTCGTATTCGCGAGCCTCGTTGTTGAGTTTCAGCAGATCGTAGAATTGTTCTACGTAGAGCTGGTAATTTCTCCAAAGTTCATTGACTTTATCGGCAGGAACGGCTTTAATCTCTTTCCATTCTTGCTGTAAGGCTTTGAATTCTTGATATGCTTGGTTGGCTTCGTCGGGTGACGTTACCATGGCTTTTATTTTTTCGATGATGTCGAGCTTCTTCTGCAGGTTGGCCTGTTTCTCTTCCTCCTGTGCGAGGAAAATCTTTGCCCTCTTCTCTTTGATGATCTGCATCTCTGCTTTGAAAGCCTCCTCAGCCTCGTCGGGCATGAGAACATATTTCTCAGGTTCACCGCCGTTGGCAAGATATTCCTTCATCTGAGCATCTCTTTCTGCGAGATGGATTTTGTAGAAAGTAGTTTTCAGCAAGTCGAGCTCTTCTTTCTGAGGAGCTTCGTCGCTATGGGCTATTTCCTTTACTCGGTCGAGTACTTCCTGTTTGGTAGTGTAGGTCTTAGTCTCGGCTTCTAAAGCATTTTCTACTGCAGGTGTCTCTGCCACTGTGGCTTCTACCTGTGGTTCTTCAATGGCACCCTGCTTGAGGGTATTTTCTTGAGAGTCCATCATTTCACTTGATTTAGTTTATGATTCGAGTTCCTTGGGGGAAAGCTCTATCATGAGCCAGCCCACCACACAAAATGTTTGTATTATAAGTTGCAAACTTAGTCAAAATAAACGACAATTCCTAATAAAATAGTATATTTTTAATATATTTTGTGTTTTAGAGTAGTCGTTTGTAGCGCAGGAAACCCCATGTGAGTCCTGAAACAATGAACGAGATGACCAGTGCGAACATAAATCCGTATGGGCTGTCCTCCATGCCGTTGATGAGGTTCATACCGAACAAAGAAGATATCAGCGTAGGCAACATCATCACGATACTGATAGATGTCAAGGTACGCATGGTGGTGTTCATGTTGTTGTTGATAATACTGGAGTAGGTATCCATCGTTGATTCCAAAATGTCGGAATAGATATTGGTGGTTTCGCGTGCTTGTGTCATCTCGATGTTGACATCTTCGATGAGGTCGGCGTCCAGTTCGTCTACTTGCAGCTTAAATTTCAGTTTAGACAGCAAGTTCTCGTTGCCACGTATAGAGGTGATAAAGTAGGTGAGCGAGTCTTGCAGACGACTCAATCCTATCAGGCTCTCGTTATTGACACCGTGGTCGAGGTTGCGCTTTGCCTTTTCTATGAGTGAATTGATTTGCTTGAGTCGTTTCAGATACCATACAGCAGATGAAAGGAACAGACGGAAAATCATGTCGACATAGTCGGTGAATCCCTCACCACGTTTCTGCTGATAGCTTACGAAATCGATCATCATATTGGTTTCGTAATAACACACGGTGATGGTAACATCGCGCTTATGGATGATACCCAAGGGTACGGTGGTATAGGGCGTGCGGCTTCTTATCTCCTTGACGTATGGGATACGCAAGATAATAAGCATCCATCCGTCGTCGTACTCATAGCGGGCACGCTCGTCGGTATCGCTGATGTCAGAGAGAAAGTAGTCGGGGATATTGAATTTCTCTTCCAAGAGTCTTTGGTCCTCATCGGTAGGACAAGTTACTTGTATCCAACAATTGGGCTGCCACTCATTGATGGCAGTGAGGTTCTTTTCGATGTTCCAGAATGTTTTCATTGTGCTAATCTCCAAAAAAATAAACGCTGGGGTATGGAGATTGGCAGGTGGGAATGGCATCAGGCTTTCCCATAGAATCTCCACGCCTAAAATGAGTTATTCTCCGCGTGATAATCGTCCATATTGTGTTTGTTTTGATTTGACTTGTGACGAAAGGAAGACATTCCTTCGTCAAATTCGCATGCAAAGGTAACGAAAATAATTGAAAGTGTAAACAAAATAGCCGAGAAATTTCTTCCTCGGCTATCTTTTTTATTCGAAATGTAATGTTTGCTATGCTTAGAAATGGTGTGTTCCTTACGCGCAAAATAAGTTGCAAAAGGAATCCATTTCATCTTTACTTAACAGGAATCTCTGTGAGCAACTGCTTCATGAGGTTCCAGAAAGGAGCTACGCAGCTAATCTGGCAACGCTCGTTCTGGGTGTGAGGGCTGAGCAGGGTAGGACCGAATGAAACCACATCGAGGTGAGGGTATTTGCCCAAGATGATAGAGCACTCCAGACCAGCATGTACTGCCTGTACCTTTCCGTCTACACCATTCTGCTCTTTGTAAACCTTGAGGACGTGCTCTAAGATGTCGCTCTCTGGATTAGGGTTCCAGCCTCCATAGCTACCGCTCAGTTCAACTTTCATGCCAGCCATAGAGAAGCAGCTCTCTATCATGGTGGCGATATAGTCCTTGTAGCCATCGTGAGAAGAGCGAGCCAAAATCTTTATGGCTGCCTTACCCTCGCTGATAGTTACAATAGCCAAGTTAGAAGAAGTCTCTACGATGTCGGGCATAGATGGAGCCATGCGCAACACACCATCATGACAAGCGTAGATAGCGTCTACCAGGTTGTCTTGTATCTCTTGTGGAACCTGCATCTTAGGAGTCTCTACGTTTTCAGCAAAGAACTCTATCTTCTCTACGTCCTCAATACCCTTAAACTCCTCTTGCAATTCTTCTTTCCAGTCGGCAATCAGGTCGTTAAGAGCCTCGATATTCTCCTGGGGTAAGGTGAGAACTACCTCGGCCTCAAAGGGGATAGCATTGCGCATATTGCCGCCATGCCATGTAGCGAGACGTGCGTCAAGTTCTGCAATAGCTTCGCGTACGAAGCGAACCATGCACTTGTTGGCGTTAGCGCGTCCCTCGTTGATCTCGATGCCAGAGTGACCGCCCTTCAGTCCTTTCAGTGTTACCTTTACTGCAGCATCGTTTTTGTCGGTTTCCACCTCTTTGTAATCAAGGGTTGCGGTGATGTCGATACCGCCAGCGCTACCAATAACAAACTCGCCCCAGCACTCGGTGTCGAGGTTGAGCAGGATATCGCCGTTGAGCTCGCCTTCAGGAAGTTCGTTGGCACCATACATGCCTGTCTCTTCGTCGCGGGTGATAAGACCTTCTACAGGACCATGCTGTAAGTCTTTAGCTTCCATAACAGCCATGATGGTGGCAACGCCCAAACCATCGTCGCTACCCAATGTGGTGCGGTTAGCGCGCACCCAGTCGCCATCAATGATGGTCTCGATAGGGTCGGTCTCAAAGTTATGTGTGCTGTCTTTAGCCTTCTGTGGCACCATGTCCATGTGAGCTTGTAGGATGACACCCTTTCTGTTCTCGAAGCCAGGTGTGGCAGGCTTACGCATAACGATGTTGCCTGCAGGGTCTTGGAATGCTTCTACGCCTACTTTCTTAGCAAAGTCGAGCAGGAATGCCTGTACTTTTTCAAGATGTCCTGATGGACGTGGCACTTGTGTGAGTGCGTCAAAGTTGCGCCAGATTTCTACTGGCTTAAGATTCTTAATGTCAGCCATAATATTTATTGTTTAGTGTTTGTTATTTATGATTAAATATTGAGTTTGATATCTCGTTACTTATTTTCTATTCCTTTTTTCTTTGTGAAAGCCAATACCATCCAGGCATAGATACCTAAGAGTACGACCAAGAGGGTCTGTATGGAATGGACGATGAGTACAAAGAAGAGAGCATCGTTTGACTGAATGCCATAGAGTATGAGCATCGTTTTTACAGCAAAGTGCCAAGGACCTGCACCATTGGGGGTAGGAACGATGACAGCAATACTTCCTACGATAAAGGTGACCAAACCACATGTCAGTCCAAGGTGCGAGGTAGACTCGAAGCACTGGAAAGTGAGGAAATAGTGCAGGAAATAACTGAGCCATATACCTAAGGTGAAAAGGGTAAACAGGGGTACATTGCTCACACCCTTGAGTGAGATGATGCCTTGCCATAGACCGCCCAGTGTTGCTTTCACCTTATTATATATAGATAGCTTCTTTAGAAGGAAGTGTAGCAGAGTGAGCACGGCAACCCCGCAGATGGCGCATACAAGATAGCCTGTAGAGCTAAACTGTGAGAATATGCTGTCGAGACTTGTGCCCGTCGTGTTGAAAAAGTTGAGGAAGACAGGTATTTGCATCAAGAATACCAATGCAGCGATGAGCAATACCAACAGCGAGTCGATGGCACGCTCGGTTACCACGGTGCCTAATGACTTCGGGAATGACACGTTGTCCCATCGCTTGAGGACTCCGCAACGTGCAAATTCTCCTACGCGTGGAATGACAAGACTCAAGGCATAAGAGAGAAAAATGGAATTAACACACACGTTGGTGCGAGGGTGTTCGTCTACAGGTTCGAGAGTCTGCTTCCATCGCCAACCACGAAAGAGCTGGGCAAGGATTCCAAAGGGGAACGACAATAGCATCCAGGTCCAATTCATCTCGTGTAGCAGTACGTGCTCCACCTGTTTGAAATCGAACCCACGATACATCCAGTAAAGTATGGCACCACCCAGGATGAGCGAGAATGCCACCTTCCATGTATTGTTTGCTATCTTTTTTATGTTCATAACAATTGCAAAGGTAATCATTTTATCTGCAAAAGTATACTATCTCGGATTTTTTTAGCATAAATAAACGATTGACATTGTCAATGTAGTTATTTTGAACCTCTTTTTTATGGAGTTATACAGAACCACCTTTATATCGTATGTTTCTTCTTGTATTATAAGGATAGTGAGACTTGCATGAGAGTATTGTGTAATCTGCATAAAACGGGTGCAATGAAGCTATCAGAAGCAGAACACTTGACTTGAGTCAAGAAAAAGGGTAATAATTACACTTTATAGATAGAAAACTTTGGTAGCCAAAGAAAAAGCCGTACCTTTGCATCGTCAAAAGGATAATAAGCTAAGCACAAGCTATTAGATAAGTGTAAGGCTATAGAGAAATAAACATTAAGTTAGTTAATTCAATAAGTATTACTTCAATAAGTATTAATTCTGTTTTAAAAGGTAAAAAGATTATGGTATTCTTGATGACTTTTGCCGTAGTGGCAGTAATGATTGCCCAGGCAGTAAATGTGGAGGACAAGCTTGACTAAGCACTCCACCTTTTTCTAAAGAACAATTTATTTAGAGAGATTATAGAAATGGAAACGGGTTTTGGCTCACGAGAGCTGAAATCCGTTTTTCTATTTTTAGCCGCTTGGCATCTTGTGGCATAATATCTCCGAAAAGGTGTAGTCAGTTAGTCTTTTTTTCCCCTTTTGTTTGCAGTTTCATGATATTATCGTAACTTTGCAGGGTCTTCGATAAAAAAGATAAGATCAAACAATATTAACCATTAAGTGATGATGAAATAATGACTCAACTTCCGTACATGTGTCACTAAAACTATTTATTATGATGCGTACTAAATTTATTACATCCTTCATGTTAGCCTTCGTATGCGGCTTGCCAATATCGGCTAAAGTATATACGATTCAATCATTATTGGGAGATTTGGTTGTTAACGTCCATGTTGATAAGTCTATAACATGGGCTGTAGCCAAGGGAAAAACTCAGGTGCTGCAGCCATCTGTTATCTCCTTACAGACTGATAAGCAAACTTTTGGAGTGAATCCCAAAGTGCGTAAAGTATCTGTCACCAACTGGAAAAACGATGATTATGGTGGTTATCAGCGACTGCTCCTTTCCTGCAATGGGTACGATGTGGAATTCCGGGCCTTCATGAATGCTGCAGCTTATCGCATCATCCCTAAAAAGATAATCAACAAGGTGCTTAATGAAACTTCGGAATATCGCTTCGCTGGCGATTATCAGGCATTTGTTCCCTACGTGAATGATAATCGGGGAGGGGAACGTTGGTGTTATTCCTTCGAGTCTTATTATGACGAGGCCCCACTGTCTAAGATGTATAAGGATTCTCTTGCCATCACCCCTCTTGCTGTTTGCTTACCTGACGGAAAGAAGGCAGTAGTGATGGAAGCTGATGTGGAAAATTATCCTGGTATGTATCTCTTGAAAGGAACATCTTCCTCTACAGCTTCAGGTGTATTCTCTTCTGATGTATCTACGGATTATTCGATACATGCATCCTTTCCTCCATTACCATTAAAAGAGGAGATAGGAGGCTATGCCCGTCTGAACTTAGTTCCTACCGAACGGGCTAATTATATTGCAGAAAAAGTAACCAAGTTGCCTTGGCGTATAGTCCTTGTTACGGATGAGGACAAGCAACTGGTGGGTAATGATATTGCCAAAGTTCTCGGCCCTGCGTGCCGTGTCAAGGACACTTCGTGGATAAAGCCTGGAAAAGTAGCTTGGGACTGGTGGAACAATACCAATATAACAGGTGTAGACTTCCGTGCGGGTATCAATACAGAGACTTATAAGTACTTTGTGGATTTTGCCAGGAACAACCATCTGGAATATATCATCATCGACGAAGGATGGAGTAATCCAGAAGATTTGCTGATATTCTCTGACAAGATGGATATGGCAGGCATCATTAATTATGCCAAAGAAAATGGAGTGGGAGTGATTCTCTGGTCTTCATGGCGTAATCTCGTACAGCGTGGACATGATAAAATGGAGGCAATCATGAAGCACTACAGCGATATGGGTGTGAAGGGATTCAAGGTAGACTTCTTCGACCGTGACGACCAGAAGGCCATCAATTCTGTTTATGAAATCGCTGCATGTGCAGCAAAGCATCATCTTCTGCTCGACCTGCATGGCATGCGTCCGTTTGGCGTACAGTTCTCTTATCCTAACATCGTGAATTTCGAGGGAGTGAAAGGCTTGGAGAATTCCAAGTGGGAACCTCGTACAGGGGATGGACCACTGCATGATCAGCCAAGATACGATGTGACGATTCCTTTCCTCCGTGCTCTTCCTGGTGCCTTCGACTATACTCCTGGAGCTATGGTGAATGCCGTCCGCTCGCAGTTCTTCGGCAACAACGACCATCCGATGAGTCAGGGTACGAGAGTACATCAGATGGCGATGTACACGATCTTTGATGCACCTTTGCAGATGCTGGCCGATAGTCCAACCAAGTATATGCAGAATCAGGAGTGTACCGACTTTATCTCGCAGATACCTACAGTTTATGATCAGGTGGTTCCTTTGGATGGAAAACTCGGTGAATACGTGGTTGTAGCCAAGAGGAAAGGCAATAAATGGTATATAGCCGCGATGAACAATTGGCAGGCTCGTGATCTTACTGTCGATCTTTCCCGTTTAGTAACACCGAATGACAAAACAGGTAAATTGGAAAAAATGAATGGCAAGGCCAATATCTTTGCCGATGGTATCAATGCCGACCGTGAGGCCACAGATTATAAACATACCTATCGACAGGTAACTTCTGACGATAAGCTCCAGATACATCTTGCACCTGGTGGTGGTTGGACTGCTATTGTCGAGTAATGTCGTTGAGGCAAACACATATATACTTATCGAAAAGATGCTTTTTCTCTCTTTCATAGAAAAGGCATCTTTTTTTGTTGCAGTGCTATAAGCTCACCTCTGTGGCAGATACAACAGAATATCGTGAGAGATAACTTCTTTAACGACTATAAATTCTAAAACTATCGAAATTTCAAGGAGTTATTACCAAAGAATTATGTGAGTTCCATTTTCATGATAAGATAGATACTTTTGCTAATTGTATTGGAATAGGTAGAATCTTCACGCATTGTTTAGTGAAAAGTTAATAATTTTGTGTTGTTTTGTATGGATGCTACATGGTTTTTCGGAAAAATACGTTATCTTTGCAGAAAAATAGACACATGAAAGCAGTAAAACCAAAGAAAAATTTAGGCCAGCATTTTCTTACTGATCTCGGTATAGCCAAGCGAATCGCCGATACGGTAGACGCTTGTCCCGACCTTCCTGTGCTCGAGATAGGACCAGGAATGGGGGTACTCACACAATATCTTATAGAGAAGCCACGCCCCGTCAAGGCCGTGGAAATCGACTCAGAGTCGGTGGCATATTTGCATGAGAATTTTCCTCGACTCAAGGACAATATCATTGGTGAGGACTTCCTGCGAATGGACTTGACAAGCCTGTTTGATGGACAGCAGTTTGTACTCACAGGCAACTATCCTTACGATATTTCATCACAGATATTCTTTAAGATGCTCGACTACAAGGATCTCATTCCCTGTTGTACGGGTATGATACAACGTGAGGTAGCTCTTCGTATAGCCTCAGAGCCAGGCAATAAAGCTTATGGCATCCTGAGTGTCCTCATACAGGCCTGGTACAGTGTGGAGTATCTCTTCACCGTGGATGAGAATGTGTTCAATCCTCCTCCAAAGGTCAAGAGTGCGGTGATTCGCATGACACGTAATGAGGTGACAGACTTAGGATGCGACGAACAGCTCTTCAAGCGACTGGTGAAGACCGTCTTCAACCAGCGACGCAAGATGCTCAGAGTGAGCCTGAAGCAGATGTTCCCAGGGCAGAAACCTCGCGAAGGTTTCTATACAGCCGATGTGATGACGCGTCGCCCCGAACAACTCTCTATACAAGAGTTTGTTGCCCTGACCAATTATGTGGGTGCCGAACTGGAGCGGTTGAAGTCTGTAAAAAACGACTAAAAGTAGGGCTGTGTAGCAAATGGGGCATTAAAAGTTTGGCAGTTACGCAAATTATGCCTATTTTTGTGGCTTGAATAAAATAATTAGATGATCAAACAAGTAGTGAGAATATATTTTAACGAATAGTAAGAATATATTAATAACGAGTAATAAGAATATATTAATAACAAGCAAAAATAAAAATATGATAGACGTAAAAGAAACTTTGAGTAAAGCGGATGAGCGCATGGAGATGGCTGCAATGTATTTGGCAGAGGAGCTTTCCCATATTCGTGCAGGACGTGCCAATGTGGCTATCCTCGACGGTGTGAGAGTGAACAGCTATGGCAGCATGGTGCCTCTCAACCAAGTAGCTAACATCACAACTCCTGATGCTCGTACCATCGCAATCCGTCCTTGGGACAAGAAGGCTATCAAAGATATAGAGAAGGCCATCATGGACAGTGGTGTAGGTATTACACCAGAGAACAATGGTGAGATTATTCGCCTCGGTATTCCGCAGCCTACAGGTGAGCGCCGTAAGGAACTTGTAAAGCAGTGCAACAAGATTGCCGAAAAGGCAAAGGTAGAGGTGCGTAACGTGCGCCAGGAAATCAAGGAAAAGTTAAAGAAAGCCATCAAGGATGGTCTGTCAGAAGACCTTGAGAAGGATGCAGAGAACGACTTGCAGAAGTTGCACGACAAGTACATCAAGCAGTTGGAATCTCTCATGGACGAAAAAGAGAAGGAAATCATGACAGTCTAAAGTCGCAGAATGAAAGGACTTGTCATCAAAAATACAGGAAGCTGGTACACCGTCAAGACTGACGATGGCCAGCTTATCGAAAGTAAAATCAAGGGCAACTTCCGCCTGAAGGGAATCCGCAGCACTAACCCCGTGGCTGTGGGCGACCATGTGCAGCTTATTACCAATCAAGAGGGTACAGCTTTTATCTCGGCCATAGAAGACCGTCGCAACTATATTATTCGTAAATCGCCCAACCTTAGTAAGCAGAGCCACATCTTGGCAGCCAATGTAGACCAGGCTTTGTTGGTTGTTACGGTGAATTATCCTCAGACTTCCACAACCTTTATCGACCGATTCTTGGCAGGTGCTGAGGCTTATCGTGTACCCGTTATCTTGGTGTTCAATAAGCGTGACATCCTCTCTGAGGAGGATTTGCACTATGAGCAGATGATGTGCAAACTCTACGAAACCATTGGTTATCAGTGCATAGAAATTTCAGCTGCCACGGGCGAAGGAGTAGAGTCCTTACTGCCTCTTATCCAAGACAAGATTTCTCTGCTTAGCGGTAATAGTGGAGTGGGTAAGTCGACGCTCATCAATCAGTTGGTGCCTGAGGCCGATCAGCGTACTGCCGAAATCAGTGATGCTCACAATACGGGTATGCACACCACCACCTTCAGTGAGATGATAGAACTGGCTGCTGGTGGCTATCTCATCGATACTCCTGGTATCAAGGGTTTCGGAACCTTTGATATAGAGAAGGAGGAGCTGACAAGTTATTTTAAGGAGATTTTCCATTTCTCAGAAAATTGTCGTTTCTCTAATTGTACGCACACTCACGAGCCTGGTTGTGCCGTTATTCGTGCAGTGGAAGATCATTACATTGCAGCCAGTCGTTATCAGAGCTATCTTTCTATGCTCGAAGATAAAGACGAGAATAAGTATCGAGAAGCATTTTAAACAACAACCCTCATACTTTCGCTTCCCCTCACTTTCACCGAGAATATGGAGTTTTGCATTTTGATGCAGGATTGATAAAAATAGGAGAGAAGACAAATTAAAGCAAAAAGGAGATAAGATGCCACATAGTGATCTAAAGGATTTCAAACAGCGTTTTGAGGAAGGCGAGTTCGCCCAGAGTGCCGAGCTTAGTACTCGTTATCTTGATGAGAACATTTTGATATTCGACAATATCAAGGTGTTGACTAATCCTGATCCCGTGAGGTTGCAGATGAATATGATAGCCTCCTGTCAGGCTGGTAGTCTGAAGCTGAATATCAATGGCAAGGTGATAGAGATAGGTAAGAATGACATCTTTGTATGTCCGCCTAACAATACGCTTGACATCATGGATGTTTCGCCCGATTTTGCCTGTACCGCTATGTGTTTGTCTAACTTAGGTTTGCAGAATATTCTGCACTCTCACATCAGTATATGGAATCGAGCCATGTATGTAGACAAGGTCTCTGTGGTGAAGATGACCGAGGATGAGATGCTTTTCTATGACAAGTTCACCGACTTGGTGCGCCTGTGTCTCAATGCCGACTATACGCAGCTCACTTCTTGGAATCCCTATCGACGCGAAATCGTGGAAACGTTGCTCAAGAGTGCTTTGTTAGCGCTTTGCAATAGTTTTTCCTTTGCTCTCTCCAAGGATGAGAGAGTACCTTTGTCAACGACGAGTGAGCTCTTCGACAAGTTCCTCGAACTATTGCAAAAGAGCGAAGTCAAGCATCACCCTGTAGAGTATTTTGCTCAGCAGCTTTGCATCACATCCAAGTATCTCTCCATCATCTGCAAGCGTCATTCTGGCAAGACCGCCATCGACTGGATAACCGAGTATACCCTTGCTGATATAACTTATTATCTCCGTTCTACCAGCAAGTCGATTAAGGAGATTTCTGGCATTCTTGGTTTCTCCAATACTTCTTTCTTTGGTAAGTATGTCAGAGAACATCTCCACACTTCACCATTGAAGTATCGAGAGAACTTGAGAAAGTAGAAAACCTCAAAGAAAACACAATACCCAAAAGCCCAACTATGGAAGTTTCATCACATAGTTGGGCTTTATTCTGTTTGTATTATCCTTATATGGGAATTTTTAAGATGCGTCTTATCCCATCGTTTTTCTTCCTACAGAAAGAATTTATTCCATTGTTAGAGAGATAGATTATTCCTATTTGATTTCCACCTCGTGTAGATCCACAAATTCGCCATTCTTTCTCTTTCTTTCCACAAGCATGTTGAAGAGCTTTCGTTTGCGGTCGCCCTCTACAAAGCGGCGGAAGAAGATGTTAGGGATGGCAACACCCAAAGCGATGCAGATGATGGCGAGAGAGGCCTTGATCATGTTGTTCATGCCGACGGTCACTTCGCCCACCACACCGTGCATATCTATGAAAGCAAAGAGCGCACGATACATCAGTACACCAGGAACCATAGGAATAACACTGGGGATAGTGATGCACTGATGAGGAGTGTGGAACCAGTGACGAGCCTTGATGACAATGATACTGATGAGTGCCGAACCAGCCAGCGAACCGATGCTCAGTCCCATGTCAAGTCCGATGTTGCCATTGCTTGGACCCAGGTTCACGAAGTTGCGGAAGCACACCGCAATGATGCCACCCACAGCGACAGCAGGCAAAAGACGGCGTGGAATGCTGAAGATGGTAGAGAAGCCCATGGCCGAAACAGCAGCAGCGATGGCATACTCCCAGTAGGCATGATGCGGTGTCATGGGTAGGTCTTTCACAAAGTTGTCGATGTGACACACCTGTATGGCAAAGGCTATACCGAACGCCATAGCCAGAATCATGAGCAGCGTGTTGAGGGCTCGTATCATTCCCACCTCGATGTAACCATCTACCATGTCGCTGACAAAGTTGATGAGAGGCACACCAGGCACGATAAACAGTGCGCATGCCATCAGTGGGTGCCAGGGGGTTGCTGAGAGCATGAAGGCTGGCAGGCATGATGCAATGTCAGGTGTGAGCGATAAGAAAGAAGTGGCCCATGCGATGAGCGTTGCCACGAAGGCAGCAATACCGATAGCAACATAGTTGTTGCATCCTCTTGTAGGCAAGAACATACGTAGTCGGAAGCCTAAGATGGCAGCCAGAGAACAATAGAAGAACGCTGGCCAGTCGCATCCAAACTGTATACAGAATCCACCACAGGCGAATCCTCCACCCACTGCCACTTGCCAGGGTGTAAAACTACGCTTCGTCGACTTAATCTCCTGTAGAGCCTGCTCATACCGGTCGAGCGAGTAGTTTTCCCGAATAGCCCGCCATGTCAACTTGCTCACCAGGGAGATGGATGTCAAGTTGATACCATGCTTCTCGCAGCGCTGAAACTTAGTAAACGAGTGCTCTTCGTCGCTGTAGTTTACCATCAGCACGTTCCAGTTTACAAACAGGTGGATGTACTGCTCGTCGAGTCCTAAGAATGCTGCAGTGCGCTTCATGGTTCGCATGATACGTGATGTGTCAGCAGCACTTTCCATCAGCAGGCTGCCCGTGCGGAGCAGCAGGTCGAGTTTTCGTCTCAACTCCGACTCGGCTATCTCCTTGCAGTTGCAGTCTTCAGGTTTGCCGCATGTGCAGTTCTCTTTGTTCTCTTGTTGGGCCAGCAGGGCCTCCATTTCTTTTACGCTATCCATTGATTTTTTTTCTAACTGTTTCTTTCTCTTTACTTGTTTTTTTGTTTCTTTATTCCTTATATCATCTCTCTTCGTTTCCGTTGTTATCCGAAAACGAAGATGATGATTTGTATTGTTACGATGCGTAGGAACATGGCAAATGGATACACATTTGCGTAGCCCACAGTAGGAGCGTCAGCACTTGTCTGCTCTCTCACGTAGGATAGGGCAGAGGGGTTGGTGTTAGCGCCTGCCAATACGCCCAGTAGGGTGTAGTAGTTGATGTGGAAGAGGTATCTACCGATGATGCCACCCAGCAGTATTGGTATCATGGTGATGGCTATACCATATAGAATCCATATTAATCCCGACTCGCTTGTCACGGTCTGTATAAACTGTTCGCCAGTACCCAATCCCACGCATGCTAAGAATATACAGATACCAATCTCACGAATCATCAGATTGGCAGAGATGGTGTTGTAGGTCACGAGGTTGTATTTAGGTCCGAAGTAACCTATGAGGATAGCCACGATGAGCGGTCCACCTGTCAGTCCGAGTCTCAGGCTCTCTGAAATACCAGGAATAAAGAATGGTATGTTAGCCACGATACAACCTAACATGATGCCTAAGAATATCGGAATCAAGTTAGGGTAGTTAAGACGTTTCATCTGGTTGCCCAGCACTTTCTCCGTATGGCTGATAGCCAGCTCAGTGCCTACTACTGTTACGCGGTCGCCCAGCTGCAGTTTAAGTCCAGGAGTGGCAATGAGGTCGACACCCGCTCTGTTTACGCGTGTGATGTTAGCCCCCAAGTTAGAGCGAATCTGCATCTGGCTGATGGTCTTGCCGTTGATGCCAGGCTTTGTGATCAGTATGCGTCGAGTAATCAGTTCGTTGTCAAACTGGTTCCAGTCTATATCAATCTGTTCGCCCAAGAGTGCGATGATAGGTTCCTGTACGGTAGGCGAAGCCACGACGAAAACGACGTCTCCCTCGTTGAGCACGGTTTGTCCGTTTACGATTTCATGTTGCTCTTTGCTGTCTGTGCGATGAATCTGCGAAATCATGAAGTCGCGTCCCAGGAGTTCACGTATCTGCTTTACGGTGACACCGAATATCATCTTGTTGGTAACTTTCACCGAGAAGGTATTCAGCGTCATAGACTCTAAGTGTCCCTTTCCGCTCTTAGCCTCACTCTCTTCTTTCACCTTATTAATATGTAGTGCAAATCTCAAGATGATGAACGAGAGGATAACGCCGAGCACACCCATAGGGTAGGCGATGGCATAGCCAGCAGCGATGCTGGGGGTGTCGATGTGTCGCAGGTCGCTGAAAGCCTGCTGTGCAGCACCCAGTCCGGGAGTGTTGGTTACGGCACCCGAGAGAATACCTGCCATCGATGTGATGGAAGTCCCCGATGCGTAATAGATGCCTAATGTGGTGGCAATGCTCAGTGCCACAACGATGATGCTGAGCATGTTGAGGCTCTTACCTCCATTCTTGAATGACGAGAAGAAGCTGGGGCCCACCTCCAAGCCGATAGAATAAACAAAGAGAATCAGTCCAAACTCCTTGAGGAAGTGAAGTAGGTGCTCATCGAGGTTGAGCGCAAAATGACCGAAAACAAGGCCGATGAAAAGAATCCACGCCAAGCCCAAGGACACACCTTTCACACGGATTTTACCTAAACACAAGCCCAGCGTAATGACCAAAGCTAAAATCATCACCGAATGGGCAACGCCGCCTCCCCAGAGGTCGGGAAAACCATAAAACAGATTCCTTAAAATTTCCATAACTACTTTAGTAATTCAAACTTCGCAAAATCTCACTTTCATGCGAATGTTTGGTTCGTATTCGAATTTTCGGCTGCAAAGTTACTAATTTTTATTGATTTATAGCGGTGTCTCATGCTTTTTTTGTACTTTTGCACACGAAAAAATTACGTGGAACGGTTTTCCCTGATTCCATGTGTTTCGATTTCTATAGACTTAAGTAACACAGACATTCACATCATGTTGGATAAAAAGAGTTTGGAGGGCAAGCGCATTGCCGTCTTGCTTTCAGGAGGAGTTGACAGTTCCGTTGTGGTTTGGGAGTTTGCCCAGTTAGGACTTCATCCCGATTGCTTCTACATCAAGATAGGTCCCGAGGAAAAGGAAGAGTGGGATTGCACCTCAGAGGAAGATCTCGAGATGGCTACTGCCGTGGCAGCCAAGTATGGTTGTAGACTACAGGTAGTAGACTGCCATCAGGAATACTGGAACGAGGTGACTCGCTACACGATGGAGAAGGTGAAGGCAGGTTTCACCCCCAATCCCGATGTGATGTGTAATAGGCTCATTAAGTTTGGTGCCTTCGACGAGAAGATGGGTCACAACTACGATCTCATTGCCACAGGACATTATGCACAGACCGAGATTGATGAGCAGGGCGACAAGTGGCTTGTTACCAGTCCCGACCCTGTCAAAGACCAGACCGACTTCTTGGCTCAGATCTATTCCTGGCAACTTCGCAAAGCCATCTTCCCCATCGGTCATCATGTGAAGAATGAGGTGCGTGAGATAGCAGAAGCCGAACACTTGATTAATGCCAAGCGTCGTGATAGTCAAGGTATTTGTTTCTTAGGACAAATCAATTACAATGAATATATTCGTCGTTACTTGGGCGATAATCCTGGCGATGTCATAGAGTTGGAGACAGGGAAGTGCATCGGTGCGCACAAGGGTTTGTGGTATCATACCATCGGGCAGCGCAAGGGACTTGGCTTTGGTGGCGGTCCTTGGTTTGTGGTCAAGAAAGATGTGGAGCACAACATTCTGTATGTGAGTCACGGCTACGACCCACAGACAGCCTATAAGAAAGATTTTCCGCTGCACGATTTTCACTTCCTTACTCGTGAGATGGATATGCACCGCGTCACGTTCAAGATACGTCACACCCCTGAGTATCATCCTGCCATCATCGAGCGACAGGCTGATGGACGTTTCGTGGTGCATGCCGAAGAAGCCATCCACGGAGTGGCTCCCGGTCAGTTCTGTGTGGTATACGATGAGCATCATCATCGTTGCTATGGTTCGGGCGAAATCACGGTATGATGACGCTTGGATGCATCATGGTCATTTTAGCCTCTTCAGTGGGCTAAAAAATGAAAGTACTTGCGATGGCCGATGAAAGTACTTGCGTTGGTCAATGAAAGTACTTGCGATGGCCGATGAACCTATATGCGTTTTTTGCCGCACGTTAGCTCTTAAAAATCGTGCAATAATTGTAAAAAAACAGATGAAAGGGTAGATAATTCGGAAAAATTGCCTAATTTTGCACTTTGGTTTGGTATAGGTGTCGCTTGATGCCCTTTCTACCACTCAAATTAAAGAATATAGAAACTATAAAATAATGAAGAAGAAAATTCAGTTCAGTCTCGTTTACAGAGACATGTGGCAGAGTTCTGGAAAGTTCCAGCCACGTAAGGATCAGTTGGCTAAGATTGCCCCAGTTATCATAGAGATGGGCTGCTTCAGCCGTGTAGAGACCAATGGTGGTGCTTTCGAGCAGGTAAACCTCTTGGCAGGTGAGAATCCTAATGATGCAGTTCGTGCATTCTGTAAGCCATTCAATGAGGTGGGCATCAAGACTCACATGCTCGACCGTGGATTGAACGCTCTTCGTATGTATCCTGTGCCAGACGATGTACGTGCCTTGATGTACAAGGTGAAGGCTAAGCAGGGTACCAACATCACCCGTATCTTTGATGGCTTGAACGATGTTCGTAACATCATTCCTTCTATCAAGTGGGCTAAGGAAGGTGGCATGACTCCACAGTGTGCGCTCTGTATCACCAACTCTCCAGTACATACACTCGAATATTATATGAACATCGCCGACCAGCTCATCGCTGCCGGTGCTGAGGAAATCTGCTTGAAGGATATGGCTGGTATCGGTCAGCCAGCATTCCTCGGTAAGCTTACCAAGATGATCAAGGACAAGTATCCTGAGATTATCATCCAGTACCACGGTCACTCTGGTCCTGGTCTCTCTATGGCTTCTATCCTCGAGGTCTGCAACAATGGTGCCGACATCATCGATACAGCCATCGAGCCATTGTCATGGGGTAAGGTTCACCCAGACGTTATCTCTGTCATCAGCATGCTGAAGAACGAAGGCTTCGAGGTGCCTGAAATCAACATGAGCGCTTATATGAAGGCTCGTGCCATGACTCAGGAGTTCATCGACGAGTGGCTCGGATATTTCATCAACCCAGGTAACAAGATCATGTCTTCATTGTTGCTCGGTTGCGGTCTCCCTGGCGGTATGATGGGTTCTATGATGGCAGACCTCGGCGGTATGCGCCAGACCATCAACAACATCCGCAAGAAGAAGGGTGAGGAAGAGTTGTCTATGGACGACCTCCTGATCAAGCTCTTCGACGAGGTAGAGTATGTATGGCCACGCGTAGGTTATCCTCCATTGGTAACCCCATTCAGCCAGTATGTAAAGAATATCTCACTGATGAACCTCCTCACCATGGAGCAGGGCAAGGGCCGCTTCGTAATGATGGACGATTCTATGTGGGGTATGATCCTCGGTAAGAGTGGTAAGATTCCTGGAGAGATTGATCCAGAACTCGTAGAGCTTGCCAAGAAGCAGGGTCGTGAGTTTACTGATGTTGATGCCCACACATTGCTTACCAATGCGCTCGACGACTTCAAGAAGGAGATGGACGAGAACGGTTGGGAGTACGGTCAGGACGACGAGGAGCTCTTCGAACTCGCTATGCACCCAGAGCAGTATCGCAACTTCAAGAGTGGTCAGGCTAAGAAGAACTTCCTGGCTGACCTCCAGAAGGCAAAGGACGCCAAGCTCGGCAGCACCTTGACTCCAGCTCAGCTCGCAGAGTTCAAGCATGCCAAGGCTGATGCTATCGTAGCACCAGTAGCCGGTCAGATTTTCTGGGAGTTCCAGGGCGAGGGCGAGTGCCAGCCAGCAGTAGAGCCATTCATCGGTAAGGAGTACAAGGAAGGTGATGCTTTCTGTTACATCCTCGCTCCATGGGGTGAGTTTGAGACTGTTCCTGCCGCTTTGGGTGGCAAGCTTGTAGAAATCAATGCCAAGCAGGGCAGCAAGATTCGCAAGGGCGACGTCATCGCTTACATAGAGCGCGAGGCAGAATAATGTTTAATGTTTAGTGTTTACTTTGCAGGTATGGGGCGTTATCCAAATTAAACACTGAACATTACAAACTCAACATTAAATAGATGAATTATCAAGCTATTATTGATAAATATTATCCTGAGGATAACGACCTTCGTCATATCCTCATTATCCATAGCCAATCTGTAGCGCGAAAAGCGCTACAGATTGTTTCGTCTCATCCCGAACTGCATCTTGATGCTCAGTTTGTGGAAGAGGCAGCCATGCTTCACGACATCGGAATCTATCTCACCGACGCTCCTGGCATCATGTGTTTTGGCAGTCAACCCTACATCTGTCATGGTCGTTTGGGTGCCGAACTGTTGCGTCGTGAAGGTTACGAGCGCCATGCACGTGTGTGCGAGCGCCACACAGGAGCAGGCATTACCTGCCAGCAAATAGAGAGTCAGAACCTACCTTTGCCCCATCAGGACTTTCTGCCCGAGACAATGGAGGAAAAGGTAATCTGCTATGCCGACAAGTTCTTCAGCAAAACTCATCTCGACCGTGAGAAGACCATCCTTCAGGCAGAGAAAAGCTTAGCCAAGTTTGGCGAGGAGGGTGTCTTGCGATTCCAGGAGTGGGAAAAGCTGTTCGAATGAGCTAAAAAGATGTCAGCATGATGTGTAATCTAAGCAGAAAAGCTTAACTTTGCAAACTAAATGAGAAAATATCCTTTCATAGCACTTTTGTTGTTTGCCTTCATCTGTATGATGGCAAGTCCCCATATGCCTGTCTTCAAGAAGAAAAAGAAGAAGGCTGCTGCTGACACTACGGCAGTGGCCGATACCCTCTTGCGCGACTCTACAGGTAAAGTGGTGGCTGATACAGCCCGCATGGACTCACTGCAAAAGGCTATCTGGAAGCACAACCAAGTGGTCGACGACAGTATACGTCTCGATAGCATAGCCCGCAAGAAATCGGGTGGCGTAGACGCTCCTGTCACCTATTCGGCTTCCGATTCGCTCGTCTACGATGCCAAGAACAAGGTGGCTCATCTCTATGGCACAGCACAGGTGAAGTATGAGAATATGGATCTTGCCAGCGACCGCATCTTGATGGACATAGATAAGAGCAATGTGAAGGCTATGGGTACAGCCGACTCTACTGCCGAAGGAGGTATAAAGGGCAAGCCCGTCTTCAAGATGGGAAGCGACGAGTATGATACCGATACCATCAAGTTCAACTTCAAGAGCAAGAAAGCCCTTATTAATAATGTATATACTGAGCAGCAGGATGGTTTCCTGTCGGGTATGCGCTCCAAGCGCGACTCTTCAGGCGTAATCTATCTGCAGCATGGCCGTTACACCACCTGCGATGACCCACATCCCGATTTCTATATCTCGCTCTCGCGTGCCAAGGTACGTCCTGGCAAGGATGTTGTCTTTGGTCCAGCTTACCTCGTGGTGTGCGATGTGCCTATGCCTTTCGCCATTCCTTATGGCTTCTTCCCCTTTACCAAGAGTTACAGCAGCGGTTTCATCATGCCTACTTATGGTGATGAGAGCGATCGTGGTTTCTATCTGCGCGACGGTGGATATTATTTTGCCATCAATGACAAGTGGGACTTGAAACTCTTGGGCGAAATCTACACCAAGGGTTCATGGGGACTCTCAGCTGCCAGCAACTATCGCAAGCGCTACAAGTATTCGGGAAGTTTCTATTTCAGCTATCAGGACACCAAGACGGGTGATAAGGGAATGCCCGACTTTGCCGAGCAGGAGAGTTTCAAGTTGCAGTGGAGCCATCGACAAGACTCCAAGGCCAATCCTTACAGTTCGCTTTCTGCCAGTGTCAACTTTGCTTCTACCAGCTACGAGCGCAACAATCTCAACTCGCTCTACAATCCGCAGTCGATGACGCAGAGTACCCGAACATCTTCGGTAAACTGGAGCACCAACTTCTCGAGCATCGGCATGTCGCTGACGGCAACAACCAACCTCTCGCAGAACATGCGCGACTCATCGTTGGCTGTCACTCTGCCCGACCTCAATATCAACATAGCCCGTTTCTATCCTTTCCGTCGCAAGAAGATGGTGGGCGACGAGCGATGGTATGAGAAGATAGCCCTGAGCTATACGGGACATGTGAGCAACTCCATCTCTACCAAGGAAGACCTGCTCTTCAAGAGCAATCTTATTAAAGACTGGCGCAACGGATGGGAGCATCGCATACCAGTAAGTGCCAACTTCACGCTCTTCAAGTACATCAACATCAGCCCCAACTTCAGCTTTACCGACCGTATGTACACCAATAAGGTCACGAAGTCGTGGGATGAGCAGAAGCAGGTCGAGGTGGCTGACACCACCTATGGCTTCCATAATGTGTACAACTGGAACATGAGCATCAGTGCCTCTACCAAGCTTTATGGTTTCTGGGTGCCCAACCGCAAGCTCTTCGGCGACAAGATACAGGCCATACGCCACGTGCTCTCGCCCAGCGTGAGCTTCAGCTATGCGCCCGACTTTGGTGCTTCTCGCTATGGATACTGGGATACCTACCAGAAGACCGACGCCAATGGAAATGTATCGCTCGTCAGCTACTCGCCTTATCAAAACTCGCTCTTTGGAGTGCCGGGCAAGGGTAAGCAGGGAAGCATTTCCTTCACGTTGGGCAACAACCTTGAGATGAAGGTCAAGAGCGATAAGGACTCCACCGGATTTAAAAAGATAAGTCTTATCGATGCTTTCGATATCAATATGAGTTACAATACGGCAGCCAAGGTGCGACCCTGGAGCGACCTCGGCATCGACCTGCGTCTGAAGTGGTGGAAGAACTACACCTATAGTATGCATGCAGTCTTTGCCACCTATGCCTATGAACTCGACGAACAGGGCAATCCTTATGTCGGAACGCATACAGAGTGGGGCAAGGGACGTTTCGGACGTTTCCAGGGCATGTCGCAGAACTTCTCATTTACTCTCACTCCAGAGAAACTCAAAAAACTCTTCGGTGGCGGAGATGATAGCGACAACGATAACTCTCGCAACAGAGATGACGATGAGGGTGTAGACACCAACATCGAAACCAACATCGATGAGGATATGGAGGCAGGAAAGCATGGAGCCAAGAAGAAAGGTGGCAAGGCCAAAACCGATGACGACGGTTACATGGCTTTCAATATGCCTTGGTCGCTTTCTGTGGGTTACGGCATCACCATGCGTGAGGATACTCGCCGCGAAAAGTTCAATGAGAGCACCATGCGCTATCCATACAAGTTTACCCAGACGCTTAACTTCAGTGGCAACGTGCGCATCAGCGATGGCTGGAACATCAGTTTCTCGTCAGGCTACGACTTCGAGAACAAAGCCATGAGTATGACAACAGCTTCGTTACAGCGCGACCTCCACTGTTTCAATATGAGTTGTTCGGTAGTGTTAGCTCCTTACACCAGCTATAACTTCACGTTCCGTTGCAACGCTTCTACGCTTACTGATGCTTTGAAGTACGATAAGCGAAGCGGTTATTCCAACGCCGTGCAGTGGTATTGATGCAGGATGGGGTAGAAGGCGAGAGCCTTTCCCACATACGCAAGTTGAAATAATTATACCGAAAAGGCTTTTGCAACCAGGTTGCAGAAGCCTTTTTGTATTTTTGCATCCGAAAACGAAAAGAAGAGTAATATAACTAAAGTATCTTATCAATATGGAATCAAATCATCATCATCACGAATGTGGTTGTGCTCAGGGTTCTCACGGGTGTGGCTGTGAGCATCATGACGAGCATCATGACGAGCATGGAAGCCTTGGCAAGCGCCTTCTGCTCATTTCGGTCACAGTATTGTTGCTCATAGGAGCTTATTACATTGAGAAGACATTCGCGCTCCCCATCTGGCAACAGCTCTTGGTTTATCTCGTTCCCTATCTGCTGATAGGTCATGACACCTTGGGCGAGGCAGCCGAGGGCATAGCCCATGGACAAGTTTTCAATGAGCATTTCCTGATGACCATAGCCACTATAGGCGCCTTGTGTATCGGTTTCTTCCCTGGCGAGGAACCAGAGTTTGCTGAGGCAGTCTTCGTCATGCTTTTCTTCCAGGTGGGCGAACTTTTCGAAGGCTATGCCGAGGGGAAGAGTCACGACAGCATCTCGCATCTCATGGCCATCCGTCCCGATGTGGCTCACGTCTGTCATGGAGACGAGGTGCAGACGGTTTCCCCCGAGACCGTACCAATAGGCGAGACTGTTTTGATAAAACGAGGAGAGAAAGTACCCCTTGACGGTAAGGTCGTCAGTGGTTCTGCGCTTCTTGACACTTCTGCCCTTACGGGCGAGAGTGTACCGCGTGAGGTAAAAGCAGGCGATGAGGTATATTCGGGCAGCATCAATGTGAAGGGAGAACTGCGTTTGCAGACCACCAAGACCTTTGGCGAGAGCACCGCCTCACGCATCATCGCCTTGGTAGAGGGTGCCGATGCCAGCAAGTCGCGCAGCGAGTCTTTCATCACCCGCTTTGCTCGCATCTATACCCCAGTAGTTGTGCTGTCAGCCTTGGTTTTAGCCATTGTTCCGCCTCTCTTGGGCGCTTTGGGATTAGGTGTAGAGGTCTTTGGCGAGGGCGGTTTTATGCACCTGTTACCACTCTGGCTCAACCGTGCGCTCATCTTCCTTGTGGTGTCTTGTCCCTGTGCCTTGGTTATCAGTGTGCCACTCACTTTCTTCGGAGGTATTGGCGGAGCCTCTCGCGCAGGCATTCTCATCAAGGGAAGCAGTTATATGGACGCCCTTGCTCGGGTGGGCGTAGTGGTGTTCGATAAGACTGGCACGCTGACCCATGGCGAGGTGTTGGTACAAGCCGATGAGGGTGCGCCTGTTGTGGTAGGCGACCGTGTAAAAGAAAGCAGTGCCGAGGCCATAGCTCAGTTGCGCCGTGAGGGTGTCGTCAAGACTGTGATGCTTACAGGCGACCGTCGGGAGGTGGGCGATCGCATAGCCCGTCAGTTGGGTCTCGATGAATATCAAGCCGAACTGATGCCTGCCGATAAGTTGGTTCACGTAGAACAACTGTTGCAGCAGAAACCCGCGGGGAGAACATTAGCCTATGTAGGCGATGGCATCAACGATGCGCCCGTATTGAAGAGGGCAGATGTAGGAATCGCCATGGGCGCTTTGGGATGTGATGCAGCCATCGAGGCAGCCGATGTGGTGCTGATGGACGATGAGCCACGAAAAGTCCCCCTTGCTATCCGCATAGCCCGTCGCACCATCCGCATAGCCCATCAAAATGTAGCCTTTGCCATTGGGGTGAAGGTGGCAGTCCTGCTGCTTGCCACCATAGGCTTAGGCACCATGTGGATGGCAGTCTTCGCCGATGTCGGCGTCACGGTTCTTGCAGTCCTCAATGCCATGAGGGCGTTGAAGAAAGTGGAATAGCATAGATAGTTCTTTAAAAAGTCAACCCACCTGTCTTGGAAATCCAAAACAAGTGGGTTGTTATTTTTAGGGCGTTTTTACCTTTTTACCCTTTTACCCTTTTACCTTTAAAAGTTGTATGCTCATAGGGCTTACGGTGATGAGACGTTTTTTGTAGAGGTCGCCAATGGCACGTTTGAATACCTTTTTGCTGACATGGAATCGTTCGTAGATATCGTCAGCCTCGCTCTTGTCGCCTAAGTCACATGTGCCATCGTTGTCGAGCAGATACTGGTAGAGTGTTTCGGCAAAGTCGGCAGTTTGCTGTTGTCCTGTTTTCTGCAGGCTCACATCAATCTTTCCGTCGGGGCGTACTCTTCCGATATAGCCTTTCATTCTGTCGCCCGTATGAATGTACTGGAAAATCTGATCCTGATAGAGCAGTCCAGGGTACAGGTTGTCGATGATGACCTTGAAGCCGAGGTCTGTCTTCTGCCAAATCAGCAAGTCCACCTCGTCGCCATGACGATAGTGAGGATGTTCCTCCGACAGGTATCGCTCTATCTTGGCTGAAGCCACGATGCGATAGCTTTCCTCGTCAATATGTACGTGAACGATGTATGACTGGCCCAAAACCATGCGCTTTTTCTGTTCACGGAAGGGGCAGAAGAGGTCTTTCATCAGTCCCCATCCCAAGAAAGCGCCATATTCGTTCACCCATTTCACTTCGAGGTAGGCAAAGTCGCCCACTTTGGCAAGAGGCTTCTCTGTGGTAGCGATGAGTCGTTCGTCTTGGTCGAGGTAGATAAATACCTCCAGTTCGTCGCCGATGCTCACATCTTCGGGTACGTAACGGGTAGGAAGAAGGATCTCTCCTTCTTCACCTCCGTCAAGGTAAATGCCGAAGTCTACTCTTTTCACCACTCTCAGGCTGTTGAAATCGCCTAATTTTATCTTGTTGCTCATATATGTGTTCTTTGTTTTTCTGTAGGTTGTCTTTATTCTTCGCTCTTCACTCTTCGTTCTTCACTCTTCGTTCTTCACTCTTCACTTCCATACCGTCTTTCAGGTGTATGGTTCGGTCGGTAATAGCGGCAAGTCCCTCGTCGTGTGTGACAATGACAAAGGTTTGTCCGAACTTGTCGCGCAGATCGAAGAAGAGCTGATGCAGTTCAGCCTTGTTGTGCGAGTCGAGGCTGCCCGAAGGCTCATCAGCAAGAATTACAGCAGGATTATTTACCAAAGCTCTTGCCACAGCCACGCGTTGCTTCTCACCTCCCGACAGTTCTGCAGGTTTGTGATGAGCCCTTTCGCTTAAGCCCATAAAGTCGAGCAGTTCTTCAGCCCTTGCCTTGGCCTCCTTGCGGCTCTTGCCTGCAATGAAAGCAGGAATCATGATGTTTTCGAGCGCGGTAAACTCAGGCAGTAACTGATGAAACTGGAATACGAAACCGATGTGCTGGTTACGGAAGTCGCTCAACTTTCGCTGTGACAGTTTGCTCACGTCAATACCGTCTACCACAACGCTTCCCTCATCAGGGCGGTCGAGTGTGCCAATAATCTGTAGCAGGGTGGTCTTGCCTGCGCCACTGGGGCCAACGATGCTTACCACCTCACCTTTATTGATATGCAGGTCGATACCTTTAAGCACCTGCAGCGAGCCGAAGCTCTTGGTTATTCCTTTGATGTCTATCATTGTTGTTTGTATTATTCCATTTAAGTTCTGAAATTTTAGATTTTCCACAAAAGACAGTCACAATATGTAGACCTTCTCTTATTCCTTTTGTTGAAATAATTCCTTTATTGTATGAATATTTTATAGTTTCTGAAATTGTTATTTTTATTATCTGATATTTTTATTAGATGTAATCCTCGACAAAGAGAAATGTTTATTTTGTTGTTGGTACATTCCTCCGTTTCCAATATTCCGCAGGCATTGTAGATCTTTATTGTTACCATATATGGTGGATTTATAATTATTTGATGGCCATTTACAATGAGAAAATCAGATAAATGGTTTTTGTTTGCAATATCTGTGGTATTGAGTTTCAGAATATTACTCATTGCTTGTCCATATTGGTTTCGTACCCAACAAAAAATACCATTATACCATGTTCCAGGATAGACTGTAAAGCCGTCTTGAGGTATTGTCGTAAAAATTGTATCTGTATATATAGGTAAATGGTCTTCACTTTGTTCTACTAAAATGACTCCTTGCTCAAAATTTTCTGCATCAATAGAAACATTGGCCAGAGGATAATCGTCCTGTCCTTCTATTGGAGTCCATGTCTTATTCAAAGTCAAAACAGGAGTAGATGGCAGAACTTCAAAATCAATAGGTTCTGAACGAATATAGCTGATATTGTTTTTTCCTTTATTTGAAGTACTAAATATACATGAAAAATAACAGTCGTTAGGACATACCTCTTTTTTTAAATTTCCCCAGTCAAATCCTCTAAGAACGCTGTTGTATGGGTGTGAAAAATAACACTGAAATATTTTGGGCTTGTTAATAAAAGAGCAATAAAGTTCCTCAGATAAAAGATATTTGTATTCTTGATTATTTGTTTGTTTAAAATTAATATACCATTTAATGGATTCTATGTCTTCAGTTTTATAGTGTTCTGGTAATGATAATGCAATTAAATCTCCATCTTTGATTTGAGTGCATTTCTTACCATTAATTTTTATATCAATGTTTTCTTCGTTTTGTTCTTTAGCAAAAGATTCCGTATGGGATATCACACTCATAAGTGTAATAAGGATGATTCCTAAAAAGTTGAAATACTTCATAGTTATTTGTTTGAATTAAGTTTTAAATTCATTTGCAAAAATACGCAATTTTGTATAAACCTCAAAAGGGAATAAAGGAAAAGATGGAAAAAAGAGCTATAATTTTTTTATTGTCACTTTTAAAGGCTACAATGTTGTATGATAGTTAGATAAAAATTTAAAATTTCTTTATTTTTATTATTGTAGCCAAAATGTAACACATAAATTTGTATAAATTATAATTTTTATAGTACCTTTGCACCCGCTAAAAAAAAGATGTGTATTCACTTTAATATTTTAAGAGACATTATGCAGAAAAAAACTTACATGAGGCCTCTTGTTAGCTTATATGCTATAGAGGCATTGACCATTCTTGCCGACAGTACAGACAAGCCCAGTACCCCCCCATCCGTAACATCCCCTGGTTTTCAAGTCGAAGGAGGTGTAACAAGTGGAGATGACGATGACGTTTGGGAATAGCATGAGAATTAGAAATTAACCACAAGAACACAAATTGAAAACGGATTAGAACATGAGAAAGTTTTTGTATTCAGTATTGATGTTGGCTGCTGTAGTTCTCGCAGCCTGTAGCAACGACGACAATGGCGATACACAGCCAAAGAGAGGAATGACCCTCAATGCTTCTGTTGAAAATCTAAGCTCGCGTGCCACTATGACAGATGAAAGCGGCACATGGAAGTTTGCATTTGCCGAGAACGACAAGGTGAGTGTAAGCAATAACAAAATAACATCTTACTATACTTTCACAAATAATGGCAGCCAGTTTACCAGTACTGATGCCATGGTTACTACTGAGGATGCCGACTGGTATGCTTACTTCCCAGGTAATGAAGTGGACCTGACAAACCAGACAGGCACATTTGCTGACGTGGCAAACAAGTTTGCTGTAGCAGGAAAAACAGCCCAGACTACAACGGGTGAAAAAGGTCTTTCTATCACTCTGAAGTCCAAGGTGGCTGTGCTCCGCATCGTTAAGGTGGACAACTATGGCCCGTGCGACATCTATCTAAAGACTGCTGACGGCAAGTATGTGAAGGGTCTGAAGGCTAAGACGAACGAAGCTGGCTTCGATGTAGAAACAAGCCCCGAAAAAGTATCTGTATTCAAAAAAGATAACATCGGCAATGCCGGAATATATTATGTTATTGTTCCTGCTGAGGTGAAGATTTCGGTGTACAATACAAATGACGAAAACCATATCAAGACCACAAAAGCAGCAGGTCTGACTGCCGGCAAATACTATACGCTTACGTCTGGTCCAACAACTGGTACAGAAACAGCTACTTTGTCGGATGGTACAACTGAGCAAGTAGAATGGGTACAGCTTTGGGCTGGTGGTCCAAGATTCGCCACAAAGAATGTAGCAAAGGAAATGACATGGACAGAAGCTGCAAAGACTGGAAGTGATTATGTATGGGGAGCGAACTGGCGCACGCCTACAGCAGAGGAAGTAGAAGTAGAGGGAGGTCTTTTGTTTGATTGGAGTACAGGCCAAGCCAAAGCTGGCTCTCCTACCTTCACCATCACCACCGCTCCTGACGGCACGGAAGAAACGGTTGTGTTTACAGGCGTGCAGCCTGGCTATACTAAAAACACGCTGATTCTTTACAAACAGGTGGTAAATGGTTATAATCAATTTGATTTTTGGACATCTACAAACGATGGAGGGTATGGCTGTAAATTTATTATCTGGAGAAAAGATAATATGACATGGGCTTTTGGCATATCTAAACGTCATGACCCAAACACAGAATATCACTTGGTTCGTCCTGTACTTTCTATTCAGAATATAACGAACAACCCAAAGTAAATATCCCATTCAACCCCTCAGCGACCATAGGGAAGTTAAGGGACAACAGCCTTATTGCTTATGTCGGTGGACTTGCACTGGGAGGGCGTGGCATCTTGCCCGCCCAAAATCACAACGTTGTTTATTAGCAGCTTATTGGGCAGGCAAGATGCCTGCCCTCCCAGTGCATCCTTGCTCGTTTATCCTACTGCATGGCCTTGCTCATAAGCTACTGAAGCATTTGTCCCTTAACTTCCCTCTAACTTCTCTTAATTTCCCCCAACTTTTCTTAATTTCCCCAACATCTCTTCACTCCACGTATGCGAAAGTTGAATTATATGATAGTAATTTAGTATATTTGTGTGCTATTATTAAAAAACTAATCGACTACAAGGATGAAGAACAACAAGAATTTTAGGCTCATGCTGCTTATGGCAGGCTGGGCTATGATGAGCAGTACGGCAGCACAGGCTTCCGTGCGAGATACGATAGATATCAACTGGGGATGGCAGTTCCATCGCGGCGATATAAAAGGTATCAGCCTGCCATCTGACAACATTCTGAATTCCCATCTCTTGGATGAAGCTATGCAGGGATGCGAGGTCGTCAACCTGCCTCACGACTTCCAGCTCTATCAGCCTTGGGTAGCTCCCGCAGCAGACGAACGTGCCAACAGCAAGGATGCTGCCAATAATGTGAAAAGCCGTCTCAGCGCAAGAGGGTTCAAGGAGATGGGCATAGGCTGGTATCGATACGAACTGACACCCCGGAAGGAGTGGAAGGGAAGACGGGTGATGCTCGACTTCGGAGGCATGATGCTTGAGGGCGATGTGTATGTCAATGGACAACATGTGGCAGCTACCGACTATGGCTATTTGGGGTTTGATACCGACGTGAGCCAGTTGCTCCGTTACGGCGAGAAGAACGAGATAGCGGTGAGGACAGATACGCGTGCTGCCAATAATTCGCGATGGTATACGGGCGGCGGACTCTTCCGTGATGTCCGTCTTATCATCACCAACGACCAACTCTATTTCCCTCGCCATCCACTCTATATCACCACTCGCAACAACCGCGTAGTGAACATCAAGGCAGAGATCGTAAACCGCCAGAAGAAACAGAAAGGTGAGAATTTAGGCGCGATGCCCATAGAGGTGAAAATCCTCGACATGACAGGCAGAGTAGTGGCGCAGCAGAAAACCGACATGCCTTTCAATGCCAAGTGGCGCGACCGCGAATATGAACTGCCAACCATCACGCTGGAGGGCGCCCAACTGTGGTCGTGCGACCATCCTTATCTCTATACTGCCGAGGTGACGCTCTACGACAAGGAAGGAAGAGTGGCAGACAAAACACGCGAGCACTTCGGCATGCGTACCATAGAACTGTCGCCCCAGCACGGACTCCTGCTCAACGGAAAGAAAGTGCTACTCAAGGGTTACGCCAATCATCACACCTTGGGAGCTCTTGGCGCAGCAGCCTATCCTCGTGCTATAGAGCAACAGATACTCACCATGAAGCGCTTTGGCTTCAACCATATTCGTACGTCTCATAATCCTTACAGCGAGGACCTGTTGCGCCTGTGCGACCAGTATGGCATCTTGGTAGTCGATGAACTCTACGATAAATGGAACACCCAATTCACTGGCGGCAGGGGAGACTTCTTGAGCCTTTGGCAGAAGAACATACCCGAGTGGGTGAAGCGCGACCGCAATCATCCCTGCGTCATACTTTGGAGTTTGGGCAATGAGTTGCAGCATCATGCCAACATGCCTTTCAACGACTGGGGAGTAACGGTGTATAGACTGATGAGAGAACTGTTGCATCGCTACGACCATACCCGTCTCACCACGGTAGCTATGCACCCACGTTATCGCAATATCGATACCGACTCGTTGCCTGCCGACCTGGCTGTAGCCACAGAGGTCAACTCGTATAATTACCGTTATATGTACTTCCCCGGCGACATGAAGCGCTATCCCGAAAAGATATTCTATCAGAGCGAGGCGAGCACAGAAGCCATGGGTCCCAACTTCTTTGAGATGAATCTCGACAAGGTGATGGGACTTGCCTACTGGGGGGCTGTCGACTACTTAGGCGAGAGTTTGGGCTGGCCGCTGAAGGGATGGAACAAGGGAGTGTTCGATATGACCATGCTTCCCAAGCCCGATGCCTACTTCGTGAAGAGTATGTTCTCTGAAGAGCCACTCGTACATATCGCCATCATTGAGAAGGCTGGCACCGATACGCAGTGGAACGGCATCAATGTAGCTGCCAGTCAACTCTCGGAGAACTGGAATCGCAAAGAGGGTGAACAGGTATCGCTATATACGTATACCAATGCCGACGAGGTGCAGTTACTACTCAATGGTAAGAGCTTGGGAGTGAAGAAAAATGAACACGATGCCAAACTGCGTGACCGCATACGTTGGGACTCTGTTCCTTATGAGCGAGGCTCATTAGTGGCAGTGGCAAGAAAGGCTGGCAAGATAGTAGCGCGCCATGAAATCTCTACTACGGGAGAGGCAGTGGCGCTGAAGTTGAAGCCCGAAACTACCGACTGGCATGCCGACGGCAAAGACTTGATGATGGTGAGAGTGACTGCTGTTGACCGCAAGGGGCGGCGCGTGCTGAGTGCTCATGACTTACTACAGATAGAGGTGAAGGGCGAGGCAGATATCGTGGCAGTAGGCAATGGCGATATGGCTTCGGCAGAGTTGCCTGTAGGCGACAAGCAGCTGGCAAGCCATGCCTCACGAAGTCTTTACGAGGGTGCCGCCTGTATCTATTTGCGTGCTCGTCGTCAAGCAGGCAAGGTGGAGCTGAAGGTAAAGAGCGGAAAGAAACAAGTCGAACTGAGAGTCAACTTATTGAAGATTTGATAAAAGAAGTTATCGTTCCCCCTGTGGGCATAATGAAGTTAAAGCCAAATGTTTTATTGCTAAAAATCAGCAATAAAACATTTGGCTTTACTTTTTCCGACATCTTTAACTTCCCTACACGAGAAAGATTATAGAGTAAGTATTCAGCATTGAGCTCTATACTCAGAGGGTGTAACACCCTTCTCTCGTTTGAAGAGACGATTGAAGTAAGAGAAATTATCGAAGCCACATTCTTGAGCCACTTCGTTGATAGGTTTCTCTGGAAAACGTGACAGAAGTGCGCAAGCCATGTCGAGGCGAAGACAGAGGATGTAGTTGGAGGTAGTGAGACCTGTTAGTGCTTTCACACGGCGGTTGAGTTGACCACGTGACATATACATGGCAGAAGCCAGTTCTTCAAGGTTTATCATTCCCTCTGTTAGTCGTTGTTCTATTTCATAGCGAAGAGTTTGTACAAACTTCTCGTCAGCCTCTTGAGTCTCACCGTCAACAGTTTGTTCTTGATGATGGGTGATGGCTACGTAGTCTTCTCCTTTATGTTTTCTTTTTCTCAGTAGCACGAAGGTTGTCGTAGCGATTAGTATCACCATGAACAGGGTGAAGACTATTACATGGATGAGATGTTGGGATCTTTCTTTGGCGCTTTCTGACAATAGTTGTTGTGCTCGATACTCAGCATCGTTAGCTGCCAGTCGGTTGGCAGTTTCACGTGTGTAGAGTGAGTCTTTCAGTGTCGAGTAACGTTGTAGGTGGATAGCAGCCTGTTGGGGGTGCTGCTCCTTGAGTAGCAAGTAGAGTTCATGCTGAGCTTTGCTCTCTCCACGTATGTCACCGATGGCGGTAAAGAGGTCTATGGCTTTTTCGTATTGCCATTTTGCCTCTTTCGGCTTACCAGTGAGTCGGGCTATAAGACCGAGCTGTTTATGGCAGATAGCAAGCGACTGGCGGTTGCCTACTTTTTCGAGTTCGGAAAGAGCCACCTGGAGAGCCATGCAAGCCTCGTTGTAGCGACCTAAAGCGATGAGCGCATCCGAGAGTTGTGACAGACGTATGGCAGCACGGTCGGGGCGTCCTCGCTGCATGTCGAGCTCGTAAGCAGTTCTCGCATATTCGAGTGCCTTTTTGTTGGAAGCTTCGTTGCCTATAGCATGCAATATCTCTGCAGCCATTCCGCTCTGAATGGCTATACGAGCCGTGTCTTTTATCTCGCGACTGATTTTCAGAGCCTCTGTAATATAGTTTTGTGCTTTCTGGGGTAGGCGAGCAGCAAGATAGATGCCTGCGATGGTGTTGAGTGAAGAACTGATACGTGACTTATCGCCTAAGCGTCGGTCGATTTGTAGAGTCTGTATAGCATATTTGATACTTTCCTCGTAGGCACCTAATCGGAAGTGTGCGATGGCTGCTACTGACAGGCAGTCGCTCAAGAGCTGTTGGTTTTTACTCTTTCGGCATAGAGGTAGGGCGAGCAAACTATAGCAGATACTTTGTTGGTATTTATGGTGCGTCAGGTAGTGCTCGGAAGTCCAGTACCAAGTGTACATACGGATAGAGTCGGATGGGGTGTGGTGGTTGAAACGGAGAGGCTCATCACTTGTTTCTTCCTTATAGTAAAAAGCCATGAGTTGGTTGGCAGCAGAGATGAGACGTGTACGATCGTGCTGTTCAATGACGAGCAGCAGACTATCTGTCTTTGTTTTTTGGGCGTCTGTAGCTTGGGGGTATAGGAGAGTAAGCAACAGGACGATTAGCAGTATTCTTTTCATTATCTTATAGGTATTCTTGTCTGCAAAGATAGTTTAAATTGGAGACAATACAAAAAAAATCTATGTGTTTTTGTTTTTAACTTCTGAACCAGCGAAAGTTTAATGCGTTTATTTGTGTATTGAGAGTTGGAACTTATACCGATGTGACAAATCGGGGGACAAGGATTGTATAAAAAAAGCAGCAGCGTATTTCGGCGCTGCTGCTACATTCAGAAGAAGAACTTTACTGACGATTCATGATCTTCTTTCCATTCACAATATACACTCCCTTTCCAGGGTTATTAACCTTTCGGCCGTTCATGTCGTAAACCGCTACAGGCCGTCCTTCGCTGTCAACGAAGATGTTGTGGATGCCTGTAGGATCTTGTGGCGTAACCTTCATGCTGTAAATTTTCAGCCAACTCTTGCCAGCCATGGCGCGAGCTCTTGTAGGAGCCTTTTTCTCGCCACCCGTGTACTGGCTGTTGTAGATGTATACATACTGCGTTGTGGTCACATCGTAAGAAACTTGTACTCTGCCTTGCTTGTCTGCAGTGTAGTACTTGGCTTCTTCTTCACCTATCTTCACGGCCAGTTGCGAACCGCCTTCTGTCTGATAGTCGATATCGATAGTTCCCTTTCCGTTTACTACGATAATCAGTCCGTTGTACCAGCTTCCGAAGTCTGCTGTTACGGTGGCATCGGCAGGAATACGTTTGTTCATCGTGTAGTAATCCATGGAGGTGTTGAGGATGAGACACTGTTCCTTGGCGTCAAATCCATCATTATTTGCTGCAGGCAGATTGTAGTAGACATTGTTGATTACTACATTTTCCACGTTCAGAGCCTCTCCTGTCTTCTGGTCTGTCAGGTCGGAAGAGAAGTTGGTCTGATATTCTTCTCTTATCTCGGGTACCTCTACATTGTCGTCAGTACGAGGTGCTCCTATCACTACGTGGGTTTGCTTCTCCTTGCCCAGCCAGATGGAACCATCCCAAAATTCAGCACCCTCGGGCTCGAGAATCATCAGCATCTTGTCGAGGTCTAACCACTGAACGTGATCCATGGCAGATTCTGTACCGGTGAGGTTGAGTAGAGCGTGCTCTCCTCTCAAGGTGAGTCCTTCCTCAGGTCCTGTCTTCGTGTATAAACCGTGAGTACCTCCTGTTGCCACCACGGTGCAGTTGTCGATGGTCAGGTTTCCGCAGTACATGTCTATTCCGCAGGAGTATCCACTCATTTCCTCATTCGTAGTCTCGACGGTCAGTATACTGTTCTCGTCGCCCACGATGGTCAGGTTGCTTCCTCCAGGAACGCCTAATTGATGACCATACATGATAGGAGTGCCAGGAGCTTTCAGCGTGCAATGGCCTACTACGCGGATCGTCAGGTCGCCGCCGCTTCCGCTGATGATATTGGATGCCTTGAACTTGGTGGCATCGATATTAGCCCAGGTGAGTGTCAGCACCTCGCTCTTCGGGTCGTAGCTCACGGTCTTGTCGCCAAATATATCATAGGCATTCTTCTCGTCTACCAGCCTATCACACACGTAAAGTACCACCTTCTTGACAACTGGAGGCTCATAGGTGTACGTCATTCTCGCATACTCGCTGCTGTTTATGCCGTCCACGATGTAGGCATATATTGTTGCCGACTGCTCGCTGAGTTTCAGCGGTTCAGTGAACACAGCATATTCCACTTCATCCTTTGCAGTGCCTTCGGGCACCAGCTTGTAGTAGAGTGTGCCAGAGGCGTTGGGGTTGGTTATCGTTACCGTGATGGGTTCTGTGTAGGTGCAACTTTCTTTCGAGAACACAGGGTTGTTGAGCGTGATGAATCCCTCGCCCTCCGTCTTTTGGTTGAAGCGGCTCCATGGGTACTTGTCGTTGTAGTTTGAACCCTCGGGCACAATCAGTCGGGTGGAGCTATAATGTTTAGCATCAAAAACATAATTTTCGGCTTCGGGAGCCGTAGGCGCGTGGCACACAATATCGGTGAGCGGACAATCTTTGAACGTGTTTCCGCCATAAAACTTAGTGACTGTAGAAGGCAACACCACACGCGTCAAACTTGTACAGTCATAGTATCTATTATTAGTTGATTATCAGTATTATACGCTCTAAACGGTAGAAAAGTGACCGTATGGATTCTGATTAGATACGAAAAACGCAAGATTTAACGTATTTAACTTTCAATCACATCAGGAATCACGAAATAAGGGTTGGAAGGGGCGCTTTTAACTGACCCCATAATGTGGTGAATAGGAGTTATAGGACGAAATTCATAAAGGGGTACGGTTGAAACGACTTCCCTTAAAGGATGTGATTGCCAATCATCCCCTTTTATTCTATAAGAACCAATAGAAATGTAGCCTATCATACTGTTTTCCTACATTTATATATAAGTAGAAAAGCAGATTCCAATACTGATTTTTGGAGTCTGCTTTTCCGAAATGGTTAAGTATATCTTATTTAATGTTTTATAGATTTAATGGTTGCCTAAAGAACGTAAGTTCTATTTATGGCTTATGGTCAATATATACCAGCATGAAGTGGTGAAGAAATTTCTGATATACTTCATCTTCCAGACACAATGTGGCAAGAGTCGTGGGGTAAGGTGGAACTTCTGCTTGTAATGAGGATTGATGAACCAAAGTTTTTGGTCTGTTACCGAGAAGCCGCATTGGTGTATGAGTCTTTCAAACAACTCTATACTTGTTCGGCATTCTTTTATGCTCATAAGTTCATTCATAATTCCTTTCTCTTCATTGCATGTCTTTAGCAACAACTTGTATAAAGGGTTTGGCAACAAGTGAATGAATGGCAGATGTGAGCAAAGTTTGCTTCTGCAAATCTGTTGATGTCCTCCAAAAGGCATTTGCCATGCGGGGAATCCGACAAACAGCACGCCTTTTGGTTTAATAAACTTTCTTAGGTGTGCAAGAAATGGCTCTTTTGTAGGAACGTGTTCTATCACATCATGTAATAGTATTACGTCATATTTATCCTCTTCATTACATGGAACAGGATATTGCATGAAATCACAGCATACAAATGTAGCATGATTGCTGATTTCGGAAAAGTATGCTTTGGCATCTTTAATTCTGCACTCGGCAATATCTATACCTGTCACTTTGCAGCCCAACTGTGCAAAGGGAACTAAGTTTCCTCCTTCACCACAGCCTACCTCCAAGATTCTACTCTTTGGTATCAGTTCCGTAAAATCTGACAAGTAGCTGATGTAAAACTCCTTAGATGTTATCTCCAAGTCACGGAAATACATCTTCCTGTCTGTATGTCTTTTTTGCATGTTTCTTATTTTTGACCTTTCTGTAGATATAGATACAGGTCGTCCATAAAGACTGCACGCAAATTGAGACTTTTTTACCAAGTGAATCTAATGCCGAAAGGAACAGTCAAGGTAAATGGACGTTCTGTCCAAGCATTTTTGATACTGCCCCCTGTTGGAATATACCAATTCAGTGTTGGCTCGACAAACAAAGTCAGTTTTGGTACAAATTGATATTGTATGCCTATGTTTGTATTTACTGTCCATTGCACAGGAGGCGTTATCTTCCAATCTGTTGTATAAGCAGATGCACCATCTACAACATAATCGGCATTCGTCTTACTATATAATGGTATCTGAATGCTTGCTCCTGCCGAACCATAAGCAGACAATTTCTTGTATGTCAGGAATTGGTATGAAAGTTTGATTGGAATACCAATGTAGTGCAATTTTTGTACCTTGCCAACACGATAATCACCTGTACCAAGAGTAAAGTATGACTTCAAGAAAGAGTATTGTAGTCCTGTTTCCAAACTCCAATGCTCTCCTATATTCTTGTTCACTGCCAAACCTAAAGTGATAGGCTTGTCATGATGCTCTTTCTCTTCAATTTTACCTTTATTATTGTCTGCAATCTCTGTCATGGCAATATTTTCTACAGTCTGGTCTGTTGGAGTTAGACGATGTAAAAATTCTGCGTACTCTTCCCATGTAGTGAAACTCTTCTCGGAAGGTTTATCTGGTGTTGTTGGTTGATCTGGTCCAGAAGGTTGATCACTTCCTGCGTAATTATTACTACTTGTTATAATCTTATAAACACTTTGTGCAAGAGTAGTACCCAATGAACCTGCTGCAAGCAACTGCCATTTATTCTTCTTGTGTATTCTTGTGTCATTTGCAATCCAAGTATCTTCGTTTGGAATAGGGATATAGACAGAATCTTTTATGGTGATACTGTCTTGCTTATTGTCTGCCAAAACTTGTTGGTTCTCTTGCAAAGAATCTTTGATTTCGACAATCATGTTCTGATTTGTCTTGATAGAATCTTCACCTGTTATTGCAATGTTCTTTTTCTGTTGAGCACTTCGATAACTTGAACACAAAACAGCATTTTGCGTACTACTTACCGAAACGATAGTATTCTTACGTGTAGGTATAATACTTCTATTTGACTTTCGAGTTCGAACTATATTCACATCATTATCAGAAACAAGTTTCTTCTTCGTTGTGAAATATCTATATACAGGAATAACAATCAATGCCAATGCAATAAGAAGCATAGCCCTTGGAGACAACGTATTTCGTAACATTGCCTTTGCCCTTGCCAATTGTGAGGAAGAGCTATGTGGAGCAATATCAAGCAACGCTCCGATTTCTTGATGCGACAAGCCATCCAAGACGGACATATTGAATATTTTCTTATACCCTTCTGGCAAATTGTCTATTGCCGACATGATTTCATCATACTGAATTGATTGTTGGGAAACACTACTGTTATCTAATACGGCACTAAATTCTTCCTCAACATCTGATATGGATATGAAATTATATCTTTTGCCTTTCTCTTGGTATTTCAACACAAGATTAGTAGTGATGCTTGTAAGCCATTGACTAAACCTATGAGTATTTTTCAAGTCTTTCAACGAAACAAACGCAAGTACAAAAGCATCTTGGACAAGGTCGTCAACGACAACTTTGTCCTCTTCAAGGATATTGATGCATATTCCTTTCATCTTAGGATAATACATCTTATATAAAGTGCTGAAAGCATCAGCATCACCTTGTTTTGCTTTTTCTACTAATGTTGTTATATTTGAAGCCATGAGCGAATTATTCGTAATACCTATTTTGATATAGATACGCCAAAGGCTTGATGACTGCACGGAAAATACTTAAAGAACGTTAAGATGCATCATTTTAAGGCGTTAATTTTAGAACAGACACTTTGTACATGGTCAAGTCCATACAACATTGAGCGAGAATCAATGCCCATCCAAGAGAACAAGGTTTGGATTTTCTGATATTCATTGACAATGTAACTTGTGTCTATTTCCGACGCATGAAGTCTGAAACAGATTGGCTCATGGTGAGCAATCCTATTTCTCAGGCTGTTTACCTTGTCAAGTTCATTGAAGATGTAAGTGTTGTTGTATTGAACAGCAGCCGACGAGCGAGGTTTGTTAGGGAATGCCCTCAATAGGCATTGCCCCGTTGCACGATACTGTAGGGAAGAGTACATATATTTCCAAACTCCAAATTCCATTTCAGCTATCAACTTGGAATGAGAATAGATACCTTGTCTATTCAAACGATAGTATGCCTTTTCTATGATTTTTCGTGTTTCGTTCATGCGCCCATTGGAGAAAATTCCGTTGTCTTGGACTGCATCTTTCAGCCAATTTTCTCCCAAGGTCGGCACCAAAAGACTATCAATCGCATTACGCAATGCCACTTCAAAGCAGCTAACTATTGTAAACATCTCCTGCGACAAACGTAAGTTGTAGCGATACAAAGCCATAGCCTTGCGAGTGTCACCATTCGCAGCATCCTTATATCTCTGCATTCGTTTGGCAGACAAGATTCGCTCAAATTCTAAATATTCCATAAAAAATAGTCCATTTACTTGGTTGTAACAAGAAAAAACACTATCTTTGTAGCGTTGATTCCCGGTAGCCTCTGATTCGTCAAGCTATCGGGTCTTGTTTTTATATGATTCTTGCCTACAAAAATACATCTTTTTCTGTGATTACGATTATGCCACATTATATAATTACAGAAATTTAACTGTAAAAAGTTGCAAAAATCCCTTGCGGTTTCGTGTTATTGTTGTAATTTTGCAGTTAATAAGAGTTGTTAGGTAAGCAAACGTATGCAGATTGCAGAAATTAGAACCGTTGCTAAATCATTACCTCCATTGAGGTGAAACACTCATAAATCGCTCATTCTAAGCTATTCAGCAGATTTTAGCGTAATTTCTTCAGAAAAAGCCTTTTCTGTTCGTCCCATCCATGAAGAGACATTAGAACGACTTGCTTTTCCTTGCATATAAGGACTTTGTCCTGGTGCAGCATCCAAATCTACGATTCCATTAGGCATAATTACAATCATAGGCTTTGCCTTGCCTTGTGCTATCATATTATCCATTATCTGAGACAAACGGCCCATATCAAGCCATGCCATCTCATCACCACCAGTACCATGTAAGAGGTACAATACAGGATACGTCTTTGTGAGATTCACGTCATAGTCTGCCGGCAGATAGACAGACAAGCGACGTTGCTTCATATTCTCATTGAATGATGAAGGATACCAAAGTTGACTAACTTTGCCATGTGGCACATTTTGCTTTTTATAATAAGACCCCGGAAATCCGTCGACAATAAAATAATTCAAGGTGTCAGTAATATCACGTACCACATTAGGATTGCATGGATCCAAAAACTTTTTATTGCCATCATAGAAACGATATGTATACATCTCCGATGGAAGAGAATCAACATGTAAAATCCATGTACCATCTTTTAATGTCATATTTTTCGCCTCCGTAAAAGAACCTTCTATTATTACATTCTTTTCTTCAGAATTTCGATATTTGAATGTGACAGACCCGTCTTCGCCTATTAACGGCAATTGTTCCTTTGTGGTTTGACCACTAACCGAGGAAGAAAACAAGAATAGTGTAAATGACAATATAAACATGTTTTTCATACGCTTATAACTTTAATATTACTAATACCATTTAAACTTTTGTCGGGCATATCAAACATAAATGTCAGACATTTATCCGCTTTAATTTCTGCAACATCTATTGTCTTATGTATTTTTAAATTAGGGACTAATCCTTCTGAACAATAGAACAACAATGTTGATTTTTCTTCATCAGGTTCATATACTGATACTATAATATTCTTATGTACCAAGGCATAGAGAAGTGCGAATTCTCCAAAGCTATGATTGATGACAAGAACATTGGAAGATGTTACAACTCCGTCTATCCACTGAGAAAAGTTGCTATACTTCTTTAGATTGTTCCGTACGGCACGATATATTTCAGTTCCTTTATATCGATAGCGGTCAAGCAGTAAATTATGATAATAATGAGAGGTTTCTATCAATGAAGCCATTTTAACATACTCCTCAACATAATACCTATGTATATTTTTTGTCCGTTGTACATATCTATCTCCCCATCGAGCATCATTCAACAAAATGCGCTCACGTATACTTACTGTAATATTTCCACCATACACCGCAAAGCTATTTCTTGGTAAAACATCATTCAAACCATGTAAGAACACAGGCACAATATCCAATCCCAATTGTTCTGCTATATAGAATGCACCTTTATGAAATCGCATAATAGAAGAATTGGAATTTCGTTCGCCTTCGGGAAATACAACAAGACTATATCCCTGTTTTACACGTTCCCTAAGAACAGAGAGGTTCTTATTCATATCCTCTGATAGGGTAATAAAGCCCAACCATTGATAAATACGTTTTACTACCCAATTGTTACTTGGGTGCCTATTGGAAATGAGTACTATTTTGGAACTCAACGCCATAAAAACAGCAGCATCCAACATTGATTGATGGTTGCTAATTATCATGGCAGGTTGTTCAAAGTCTTCATCAGAAGTATTCTCCACACGATATTTAACTGTAGGTATATGCGTAAGATTATACCGATAAAGTCGCTGTACATATCTATGGAAATGTTTCCTCTTATTTGCCGTTGGCTTTAACAAGCATAAAGTCAAAAATCCTCTTACATAAACAGTTGTTAACTGACAGAAAAAAACAAATGAAGACAATCCCATAACGAGAAGAGGAATCATTGAAACAGGTCGTTTACGATACTCGCCATTGTGTCGCACCAAAAATTTGAATACGAGTGGTGGAAAAATGTAAGCCATTAGCACTACAGAGAACATACCGGCAATTGTAACTTCTGCAAGCGAATGGAGTGCGGGATGACGTGCCACAATCAAAGTACCGATACCAATAAACATAATCAGTGCCGAAATGATGATGGAATGCTTGTAAGAAGCCAACATCTTGCGACGATAAGCATACTCATACATGGCACCTTCAGTCATGAAGATTGTATAATCATCGCCCTGACCGAAGATGAAGGTTGCCAAAATGATATTGACAATGTTGAACTGTATACCAAACAAAGCCATAATACCCAATATCCACAACCAACTCACTGCCATAGGGACAAATGAGAGGAATGCCAACTCGATACTGCCAAAAGAGAGCCAAAGGAAAAAGAACACTATGAATCCGCATGCAAAGCCGATGTAGTTGAAGTCGTCAGACAGGTGATTGGCGATAGCACTATTCATACTGACCACATCAAAGCTATAGCTATCATGCGAATCCAAGACATTCTCCACTTTCTTCACGTTGTTATCCTTCACGGAAAGAACATTAACTACATTATATCTTCTATTGGCACTATCCGTACTCAAGTTGGAAGCAAAGAGTGACTGGGTAAGAGGTTTAAAGTAAGAGAAACTTTGTGGCTGATAGTCCTTGTCTAACAAGGCATAGAACTCATCAAAACTATCGTCAGCAAAACCTTCCAAGCGCATACCGACTTGCAAGGAAGACATGATTTTTTCTTTGTTACGTTGAACAAAATCCTGCCAAAGAAGCAAACGGCGTTGCTGTTCCTTATATGAAACTATAAACTGACTACACGTATTATAATCGTGTACCTTACCTTGGGCATGCAATTTCTTGAGACAAGACTGTAATTGTAGGCTTTTATCCAAAGCACCATCCATCGTAGAATCAGAAGAGATGGCATATACCTTCTGATACCCTCCACTCTGTACCATCGTACGCTGAAAATACGCCATGTCTGCCTTCTGCTCATCAGTCATATAGTTGATGTGCCCCATGTTGGCATCAAACTGAGTTTGCAAACCGAAATAGCCAAACACCAAGGTTAGGACAATCACCACGACTACAAAGACAGGTTTGTTTTCCAAAGACACATTGGTCAACTTATCCAAGAAAGTATGTTTCACTTCCTTTGTTTCCTTGGAAAGATGTGGAAGATAGACCAATACAAAGAAAATGGTACCGATGAGCAAGAAAGAACTGAATAAGCCTAAGTCGCGCAAAGCAACAGACTGCAAAGGCACCAATGCCAAGAAAGCCCCCACGGTCGTCACATTTCCTACCAACAAAGGCATCACTATTTCTCGCAAAGCCTTGCGTTTATTAGGTGTATGGGAAAGATGGGCGATGAAATGCAAAGGATAATTGACGGCGATACCCAAGATGACAGAAGATATGCCGATGACAATGACCGATACTTTGTCATGAAAAAGAGCCAATCCACCCATGGCAAAGAGCCATCCCCATGCAATGGAGAATGCTATTAGAAGGAGATTGTGGAAACTTCGGAAAGAGAATAGAAGCAAGGCTAATATCAAAGTCACGGAAATTACGACTGCCAAGATACTATCCGTCTTTATCTGAGAGGCATTGGTTACAGCTATAACTGGGGCACCGATGATATGGATGTCAATATTCTTCTGCCCACTGGTCACCAGGTCTGCACATGTCTTCAACATATTGGTAAGTCGGGCATTGTTCTCCGTCTCGCTCGCTCCATAAGGGGAATCCATCATGACAATGGCTTTCTGCATGTCGGGAGAAAAGATATACCCATTATACATCTCATATTTGAGACCTGTATCAGAACGCTGCAACTTCTGTACCACAGGAGTAAAGATATTGAGTGGATCTCGCTGAATATTATCAGAAAGAATGCCACCAGTAGGGAACATCAGCATTTGTTTATCTTGCTTCAACTGATGAGCCACATAGTCAGGCTGATCCATCACACTATCCATCCTCGCATAATCATCATCTGTCAAGAAATAAGGGATGTTTTTATATACGAAGTCCGTCACCTCGGTCATCTTTTCCACATCAATCTGCGACATCACATTGGTGAGGATATGAGCGGTGTCAGTCTTCTCTAACTTTTCCACAAAAGCATCGATGCTCTTCACCATGTCGTCAGGATCCGTCTTAGTAGTATCACGATACTGGAAAATAGCAAAGACTTTGTTTGCACCTGAGATATCCTGATATACCTTTAACACATTGTGATGCTCGCTATCAATCGGCAGAAAGTCGGCAATGTCTTCCTTATACCCCAAGCGCAACACCGACATCACCAACAAGAGAGTAATGACGATGAATGAGAAGAAACACGTCATACGGTGCATCTTCATATAGTCATATAACTTCAGAATAAATTCTGGCATTTTACTTATTGTTTATTGGATTTGAATAAATGCCCAAAAAAATATCCATCAGTTTCCCGATGTCACAAGTGTCATATCGTTCCAACTCTTTGACACGCTTTAAGAACAATTCTTTTTGTTCCAGCGTATAGAAATCTTGATATTTCGTTGTACCATAACGCAAGTCATAAGCAATATAGTTGTTCGGATAGAGACGATAAGCCGTATTGATTCTACTATCCAAGAGCAGAGCTACCGCCTTGTGATACTCGTTATTGGTGAAGTTCTCAAACTTAGCCAATTCGGCATGGGAGATAGGGTCGCAAAGTTCAATATGTACTCGCCCCTTGGATTGCACAATACCCGTAAGGATGCTATTCAAGTCCTCTCCTGGCTTTTTAGTATATTTGGAGAACTGGGACTCATAAAGTTCCAATGTCTTGAGGATGTCGCAAGATTCCCATTCGTAAGAGATAGACACTGGCACGATATGAAGTTGGTCTATCGCTTTGATTTTGTCATCCAAGCAAGACATACAAAACATCTTGATGATACCTTGGTCTGTAGCGTCATTTCCATCCTTGGTTCTTCCATTGCGTTGTGCAATCCAAACCGACTGTTTTTTCTCTGTAATGACATGGCGGATATAATCGGAAAGGTGCTTCGAACTACGATAGAACTCCTTAATGCTTCCCCCTGGACGTTCCACCTTAAACATCTTATTGCTCTTGCCTATGTCAATGATCAAAGAATTCATCATCAAGTTTGCCCCGAAGGTTATCTCCGTTGTATCAAAACCATTCTGCACGAGGAAATACTGGAGGAGACTGGAGTCGAGCATGATGTCTCGGTGATTAGATACATAAAGATACTGCTTGTGAGGATCTAATTTATCCAAACCTGAACAAGAAAAGTCGGTAATGCTATTCTCTATCACCCGCTTGTTGACCATACGCATCGTCTCCGTTTGGAATTCCTTCACGGTTTTATAGTTGGCTATGCGCTTACGCACCTTATCCAAAGGTTCCTCTGGGTAAACGTATGCCGCCAAAATGGGGAAGGAAGAACTATAAGCTATACGCTGCATAGCTGCAGGTATTTCCTCTGCACTATAGGGACGAATATCATCGAATATTGTTGATTTCATTATCTTCTTTTGATTAAAATCTATACCTTATTATTTTATACACTTGATTATATATATCGCTTACCGGGGTAATCCTCTCAACCAAATCAGAAACTCATCCTTCCATTGTCGGCATTCTGCTGTACCTTTATAGTCGGTAGCACCAAAACCATGACCACCAGTTTTATATTGGATATAACGGTGATTGACATGATGAAGCATAAGCGCAGAGTCAAGAAGTTCCGAATTATGATATTTCACGATAGGGTCGTCTTGGCAATTAACCAAAAATACAGGAGGACAATCATCTGGAACATGCAACTCAAGGGAAAGAGAATCACGCAATTGTCGATTATTCTTTCTTCTATCCCCTAATAAAGCACGGCGTGAACGCTTATGCACACACTTGTCTACCATCGTCACAACAGGATAGATAGGGGCGATAAAAGCTGGACGCTCTTTCGGTTGTAATAATTCGCCAGCCGACATCACAAGATGGCCACCTGCCGAAAAGCCCATGGCACCAAGACTGTCGGGATTGATACCATATCGTTGTGAATGTTCCTTGATATATCGCATGGCTTGATGCAAGTCATTCAAAGCATCAGGATAGCGATTTCCCCTAAAAATATAGCGATAGTGTGTAAAATAAGCCCAGAAGCCTGCTGTACGATAATGAAGCACAAATGCAGAAATACCATATTTCTGCAACCATTCACCTACCGCTTTGCCCTCTGCTTCCATATCATGCCAAAAATAACTACCACCAGGACAGACCACTACAGCAACATTGTTGTGTCCAGGAGCTAAGTAAGGGGTCATCTCTACTATCCTATGGCAATCAGTTCCTTCCCAAATGTTGACCTTGCCATTTTTCTCTTGCGCCGTCAGTGTCAAGACTCCTAAGTAAAGCAGCAGCCACAAAATATATAATTTTCTCTTCATTTGCTCCTTTCTTTCTTTTATTTTTTTACTTTCCTTCAAGTCCTTCATTGTTCGTTCAACTTGTTCAAGACATAATTTCTGCCCAATATGGCTTCTGCAGTACTAATAGCAGTCAGAGGAACTCCACAAAATCCATGCAAGTTGTTGTTCTGTCCTGTCAACAGGAGATTACTTATCTTGGTCACAACTGGAAGCTGTGATAGAGCCATATTCTTGTAATCCTTGCTATAACCACACAATGATCCCTCCTTTACACCGTAGAAATCACGGATGGTCAGTGGTGAGGAAGTATTTACCTTGTCTATGCACTCCTTGAAGTTTGGGTGCATCTCCTCCACACGTTCCAAAAGTTGTTTTGTCATTTTCTCTTTCCAAGCCTCATAATCAGCCCCACGATGTCCCACCGTGGTATTCTCCCATCGTCTAACCTCGTCATAGAGCATAGGAGCAGTAATGAGCACCTTGGTGCTGTATTTGCCTTGATGGTTCTCTGGTGAAGTCATAAAAAGAAACCCAAGGGGCCAAGAATCATGATGTTCGCCAAAGTTCCACATCTCATCATATTTCGTCATATAATATTCCGAATGATTGATATACGGGAAGGAGTTTGGTTTGAGTTTGATATATGCAGAAAAGGCCGAATAAGCATTCGGAATCGCCTCTAAGCGATTACGATAAGCCTTCGGAAAAGCCTTTTCGGGCATCAGTTTCAAGAGCGTACAAGGATGGATGGCAGAGATATAATAATCTCCTCGAAATTCAGTGCCCGTTCGGGTTCGGACGAAATCAACATGTCTGTCATTCACTTCCACCCATTCCACTCCATCATTGGTAATGACAGAGCCTCCTGCTTGTTGTATGACGGAAACCAACAAGTTGGCAAACTTGGCGCTACCCCCTACAAAACGGCTTGCCCCATTGATATACAGAGTGCTGATGATAGCATGGATAAAGGCAGGAGTCTCGTCATGACGTCCACCATAAAGAGGATTCATGTAAGCTAACACACTACGCAATTTGGTGTTGGAAATGTATTTTGCCACAAAAAAATCTGCAGGCATCAAAAAGTCTTCTGAATGCACCTTGAAAAGGTCAGTAGTTGGTCGAAGGTTAAACAAATCAACAGCATCCGTAATAGCAAAGATTGCCTTAAGATATTCTTCCAAATGTGTCTTTTCCTCAGGAAAGTAAGTTGCCAAGGATTTAACAAACCCTTCCTTACCCTTTTGGATGCGATAGGTCATCTTATCTTCTGCAAAATAGAGGCTGTCGGTACACTCATCGTCCACATCCATCAGTTCCACCTTGTCCATGATGCCCAGATACTGGCAAATGCGACGTATATTTCCACCTGGTTGCATACCTCCTATAACATGCATTCCCGTATCAAACTCTTCGCCAAAACGTCTGAAAGTTTGGAGTCCTCCTCCAGCCGTGGCGTTCTTCTCAAGAACAGTCACACGCAAACCTTCCTTGGCAAGAATGGCACCCGTAAACAGTCCTCCCAATCCGGCACCTATGATGATAGCTGTTTTATTCATTAGCCTCTTTTATTTGTGTATAAATCGTTTTTGCCGTTAGGAACTCACTGCAAGTGACTATTGTACCGACTAAAACGCCTAACATACCATGTGAGTTAATATTCTGCCCGGTCAGATAAACATTTGGAATCTTTGTACGTTGCGGAACTCTACATGCTGCACCCATATTAATGTCCTTAGCATTTCCATACATAGAACCTTCTGCCGTTCCCGTGTAATCCAAGTAGGTAAGGGGAGTTGAGGTATAATATTGCTGTATTTGTTCTCTAACACCAGGAAAATGCTGTTCCAAGACATCCAGTAATTTCTCCGCTTTTTGTCTTTTGAAGTCCTCATACTCTTGTCCCCGTCTTCCTATAACGGTTTTTTTCCATTTCTCTACATCCTTCATTTGCATGTAAGAAAGCACAACACCTGTAGAAGCAAACTTAGGATGTTTCTCCTGACAAAAATGCATATAAAGAAAGCCTTTAGGCCATGACGATTCCGTATATTTCTCACAATCCCAAGGTGTGTCTCCTTGGTAACCATAATAGTTGTAGTTTTGATAAGGTACTATATTCTCCTTAAAACGCAAGTAGACAACAAAACCTCCCACAGTCTGTGGTATAGTATTGATACGCTTTCTGAAAGCCGGGCGAATCAGCTTGTTATCTATCAATTCCAAGGTTCGGATAGGATGTGCATCTGAGATGACATAATCACAAGACATTTGCTCTTTGCCATTGATTTTGACTGCCACGGCATGACCATCATCACAAATGATACGAGTCACCTTCTTTCGAGTCAGCACCTCACCACCATATTTCAGAATGGTTGCCGCCAACGACTTTGCAACAAAATCACTTCCTCCTTGAATACGGAAGGCACTCTTGTTATAGAAATCCATAATAAAAGCATGTGTGGCAAACGGAGTTTTGTCTTTCTCTGCCGCATAAAGCGGAAGGTTGCCCACTAATACTTTTGCCAAAGTCGAATCGGTAATTACCTCATCGATAACCTCATTGATGGAACGTAGTTGGTATTCTATACTAACCATAGATTCAGTCTCTGCTTCCTTGAGAGAATGCAAAGAAGAAGCATTGGATACTTTCTCCACTAAATCAAAGTATCTTTCTAAGTTATCGTGCTGATTGGGAAAATATTCCGTCATCTGACTGATGAAAGCTTCCCTACCATTAGGAAACTTATACCTTTTCCCATTCAAAGCCACGACATCATAACCAGTTGTATCGAGTTGAGAGAGTTGCACATCCTTGTCTATCTCCAAATATCTCATCATTTGATCCAAAGTCTGCCCCTTGTCTGCGCTTCCTATAAAGTGCATTCCTGTCTCAAACTTTGCCCCTTGACGAAAGAAGCATTGTAAGCATCCTCCTATCTGTATGTCTTGTTCGAGCACAGTGACCTGATAACCATTCTTTGCCAAGATGACACCGGTAGACAAGCCTCCCAATCCACTTCCAATAATGATTACTTTTTTCTTTTCACCCATTCCTCAACGTTTAATGTTCCTTTGTTTTTATAACTCTTGCTCTATGCGGTTCGCAATCTCCTCATACTTCTGTATATAATGCTTGCGTATCTGTGAAGCTTGGGTTCTCCAGTCACCCATGGTTTTCAATTGCTGTAATGTCATTGGACGGTCTACTTCTACATAGAAGATACCCTTACGTAAGTGATAGGATTTTTTTGGAAGTATCTTGCCTGATCCATAGAGATACATGGGCAAGATTTCTACGCCTAATTGTTCAGCCAAGTAGAATGCTCCTTGGTGGAAACGTCCGATACTGCAATCCTTTGAGCGAGTGCCCTCTGGATACAAGGCGACACTATAGCCTCTGTCTATCAACGAACGCAATTGGGGCAAGTTAGATTCCAAGCCGTCCATCACTGGCACATACTCAGCATGACGAATCAAGAAACCATACATGGGATTGTTCCATACCCACTGGTTGGTTAGGAACACCACCTTCGGTGTAAAGACCAACTGACACATCAAGTCAAAGTGTGACTGATGGTTGCAGATGATAATGCGTGGCTTGTCGAAGTCGGTTTTCCCTTTCACTTGATAACGGAACTTCGTACCTGGTATACCGTGATGTATCATGACAAAACGAGAGGCATGGTAGATAAGCTGATGCAAGCGATAACGTTTCTTTTCCGTTACCTTTCCTATTTTGAGATAAAGCCAAACGGCAGGTGTAAACACCACCATCGTAAAGAATAAGAAGAACAACAAGGAATAAAGTGTGCGCAAGAACACCATCAACTTACGGCCCAACCGTAAAGGCAAACCATAGACTACTGCCAAGAAACAGAGCACTGTGTTAAGTACACTGATTCTGGCAAAATCCTTGCCTGGACGGAAATGACTCACACGTTCCTCACGAGGAGGATAATACACATTGACAGGTATCGAGACCAATTCCACACCATGCCATGATGCAAGGACAAGAAGTTCTAACTCTGCCTCATAGCGAGAAGTCAACAATCCTATCCCATACAACTTATGCAAAGGATAAAGTCGATAACCCGTTTGGGTATCCTCCAATGCCTTGCCTGTCTGCACATAAAACCAGAAGTTGGAGAATTTGTTGGCAAAGTTACTGCCCTTAGAGCGATCAACTCCTTCTAACAGGCGACGCCCAATAATCAAAGCTCCAGGATGTTCTTGGTTTGCCTTGAGAAAGAGTGCGATGTCCGCAGGATAATGTTGCCCATCTGCATCAAGAGTTATGGCATATGCGAATCCCATGGAGAGAGCTTTTCTAAAACCCTCACGCAAGGCACAACCCTTGCCCTTGTTTTGTGGATACGAGACAAGGGTGATGCCACCCATCTCGTGAAGGGTAGTAGCGGTATGATCTGTGCTGCCATCGTTCACGACTATGACATCGTCACAATAGTTCAATGTGTCTGTCACTACCTGCCGAATGCTCTTCTCATTATTATAGGTAGGAATAATGACACAGATTCCCCTTGACCTTAATTGGCTTTTCAACTCCATGCTTAACATTTTACACTCAGCACTAAAGAAATCTTTGCCTTTGCCTCATTGCCCGAAGTAACCACCATTTGAACTTTCACCGTCGAGCCATCCTCCGACATCTCCACTTTCTTCATTTTGTAAGTAATGACGGTGGATTCGTTTGGTGATATAACAGAAAGGAACTTAACGTTCTTTACCTTGCAGATTTCCAATTTCACTTTCTTCTGCAAGCCCTCACCCAAGAGGTCTTCCAAGAGTTCCGTTCCCATCTGCACGATACAGACACCAGGAGTGATTGGCTCACCAGGGAAATGAGCCTGATAGATGAAACAAGACGGAGTGAGCGTAAGTCTGAAGTACCCCGTCAAACCGTCCACCCTCTTCTCGATTACCGTATAAAGATTATTCCTCAGTTGCATCTTTTAAAATGGTAAAATTATAGTCTATCTTAAATTTCTTGTCGTGGTAGGAATATATGCCTTTGGAAAGATTCTCCATGACTTGTACCAAGTCCTTCCTCAGCACTTTCTTAATGTACCACTTGTTGAGCATCTTGATGACACTCAGCAGTTTGACCTTCTTTTTGTCTGGTTGATAGATGAAGTCGATGGCAGAAATGCCAAATTCATTAAACAAGCTACCTTTAATGACACCTCCGTCATTAACCATGATGCAGACACCACTGACATAACCTTTCGACATCTCTATTGTAGCATTGTACTTCACTTTGCTTCCCACATTATCCGGGAAATGTCGCTCTTGCTGCGCTTGAAGCGGCAAAACCAAGAGGCTCAGCAAAGCGATACTAATTGATACCAAAAACTCTTGCATTGATAGGCGCATTGCTCTTGACATTCTTCAATTCTATTATAGTTCTATCTCCTTTCTTCTCTATGAGTTCCACCTTGGAAACAGTAGACTTCTGCTTATTAAAATGCAGGATGATCTTCTGGAACATCTGCTTCATCTGCTTTTGCTGCGGATAGAGTGTCGCCACATACTCAGCCGAAGCCCCTGTAAGGCTTACTTTGAAGTCCTTGCTATCAGTCAGGCATTTGCCCACGACACTATTCATCATGATACGAGCTATCTCCTTGAAGAACTTACTCTGATTAACATTGATAACATCACTACGCTTACCCTTGCTGATAAGTACCTTGGAACCATTGAGTACAAAGGTATAAGTATAAGGAGAGGTATATTCCCATCGGAGCTTGTTGCTCTGTTGATAATACATTTTACCTCTTGACACCATCTTATCATTGAGCATCTTGAGATATTTAGTCTGCACGAAATCACATTGCATAGTCTTCATATTCGAAGCTACTGCGTTGATTTGCTGCTTTACCTTTGCCTCATCGATTTTCTGTGCGGAAAGGTTGAGCAAGCATAGGCACAAAGCCATTAAAGAAAACAATACTCTTTTCATTTTTATTTTGCTATTAAACAACATCCTATCATAATAAAGCCAATGCCAATCCACTTTACTGCCGACACCGACTCATGGAAAAATGCTATAGCTGCCAACATGCCAAAGACATAGCTCAAACTAATCATCGGATAAGCTACACTGAGTGGATAGTGCTTGATGATATACATCCAAAGCACAGAACTAGCTCCAAAGAAAGCACCACTACAAGCGAACTGCCAGTTGATGAGCAAAGACCACCAGAAATCCTTCGTCCATCCGAAAGGGTGCATCTTCTGCAAAGCGAACTTTAAAAGTACCTGTCCTACAGCCAAGAGTGCACTTTGGACGACAGCCAATACTATTACTCTCCACATGACAACACCATGGCTATAGAATGAATTGAAGGTAGTGGTTTTTCGCCACCCTTTTCCAAGAGAGTATTGAAGAGAGGCGTGCTCTCATCATGACATCCCACCAATACGTTTTTCACCTTTCCGCTTCTCAAGAGTAACTCTGCGTCTCGGATAGCCCACTCCAAGGAATGACTTTCCTGAGTATAAGTGACATTATAACCATGGCAATGTGTCTTGATGGCGATATTGCTGCCTATCGTATTGTGAGTACTCTGCATGAAAAAGGTAGGTTTCAACATACCCTCACCTTCTTCCTTGATTTGCTCCATGAGGCGTTCGCTGTTCTCCAAACATCCATAAGCCGTACCAGTGATAATGGAATCTGGCACTTCAATACCTGCTCGTTGCAAGGCCTCCAAGGAAGAAAGAAGAGAACTTTTCATAATTTTTCCCATGCGGCGAACCTCCAAAGGTTTAACATATTTACGGATATCCGTCAATTGTTCCTCTGAATTTATCTCCACTTTGGAAAGTACCTTTATCTTAACATCCCTCATTATTTCGCTTGCGCTCTCCTTTGGATGCAAAGATATGACCAACGAAGAGTCATTCCCACCAAAACCAAAGGAATTGCAAAGCACATTCTCCAAGTCTACATTTTGAGTTTCCATCGTTGGAAGAATGCCATTCTCCATAGGATTCTTCCATCCTAAGTTGGCTGGCACGAAATGATGCTGCATGGCAAGGATGCAAATGACCGTTTCTATGCTTCCAGAGGCACTAGTGGTATGACCAGTAAATGATTTGGTACTTGATACCATAGGCATTTCGTCACCGAATACTCGTTTCAGCGAGACGCTCTCACTTTGGTCATTGTTAGGCGTACCTGTTCCATGAGCATTTACATATTGGATGTCCTTTGCCGATAGCTGCGCCATCGCCAAAGCCTCAGTCATCGCAAGATATGCTCCCTCGCCATTTTCCGAGGATGCAGTCTGATGGAAAGCATCACAGGCATTGCCATATCCCGTAAGATAAGCATGAGGGGTGACTTTTCTCTGTTGTGCCATCTCTTCTGATTCCAAGACGAGAAAGGCGGCACCTTCTCCGAGATTCAAGCCAGCACGAGTCTTATCGAAAGGACGACACGGCTCATGGTCGAGAATCATCAAGGAGTTGAAGCCATTGAGATGGAAACGAGAAAGAGCCTCCGTACCACCAGCCACCACTAAGTCCGCCTCACCAGCCTTGAGTAAACGAGCACCCAACATGATGGCATTGGCTGCTGAAGAACAAGCCGTCGACAACGTGGTCACCTCATCAAAGATGCCGAAATGGTCTGCCATCAGTCTCGTACTATTTCCGCAATCGTGATGCTTCAAGAACTCAACGCTTTCCTGTTTCTCCAACTGGTCGAAGCACAGTTCAGTGATGTCCATACCGCCCACTGTCGTACCCGATACGAGCACGATACGCAAAGGTTTTCCAACAGCCTTTCTTGCTCTAAGGTTTGTCACATCCACATGCGCCTCCTTCAAGGCTTGATCGATAGCCAACAAACCCAACAACGAAGTGCGACTCATCACCTGCTTAGAAGGGATGCCAAGTTTCTCCTTCATTTGCTCATTCGACAAGTTCACTTCCCCCACAGGCAGTTCATGATGGACAGATTGAAGATACTTCATCTTCCCAATGCCCGACCGTCTTTCCTGCAAGGACTGTAATACCTCTTGCTTGTTCAGGCCAATGGCAGAAACAATGCCTTCACCAGTAATTGCGATATTCATCTAATAGAAACTTTATTTCCTTCTGTTCTTGCTTACATAGTCGGCGATGGTTGCCACGCTCTTGAAGATTTCCTTGCTTGAGGCAGGGTTTGCCAACTTTATGCCGTATTTTTTCTCCAGCATGACAATCAACTCCAAAGCATCAATAGAGTCCAACCCCAAACCTTCACCAAAGAGAGAATCGTTCTCATCAATGTCATCTACTGTCATATCCTCAAGATTCAATACCTCAATGATTTCTTCCTTCAATTCTTTTATCAATTCTACCATTGTCTTATTTTTTATTTTATCAAATGATTTTCTATGTCTGTTTTTTATATTTGTATGAGTATAAGGTCAGCTTCAAAGTGCTCCTCATCCTCATAGTCTATCCATCCTGTCAGCCCACTCTTCGTTTTCGAGTCCATGAACACGGTTTCCAAGATTTCTTTCATCTGAGTCTCATCTCTCAATGGCAAGATGTAAAAAGATGTCTCACCATGGTAGTGATTACGGATGGCTATCTCACCAGTCACGATATTTGGCAACGTATAGACAAACACTGATGGACTTGGGAAATAGTTTTCTTTGTCCTGTATTGACTCCAAAAACTTTTTATCGGAGGATATGGAAGAAGAACGATTGAAAAGCACAACGGCTCTATCATAACAATCCTTAAATCTTACATTTCCCTCTGCTTGCAGAAGCAACTCAGAAGCCACAAAGCCTAACCGACAGAGTCCATCCATCTTATAATACTTAGGATATTCACCAATCTTTTGCTTATAGATGTTGGTCAATAGTCCATTACTACCTTGTTCTATAGAAAGTGGCGTTCCATCCACAATGACTTCCGTGGTGGAGATAGACACCCGATGAGTTGTGGTAAAAGTCTTTATGGAATGTTTTTCTTTCCTAAATGTTGCAGATTCCTTGCTCGCCAACATAGTGGCATTACATCCTCCAAATCCAGACAACATCTTGATGAAAGTTTTCTTGTCAGTAGGTTGATTCTCTGCAAAAACATTTATCTTGCCCGATACACCTAACTCCTTATATCCGCGCGTACCGATTATGGTATGGTCATCTACAGCCTTCATACTTAAGATGGTTTCCAATATTCCTGCAGCTCCTAGAGTATGTCCGAAGTAACCTTTCAAAGCATCTGTAGGAACTTCCGACAAACCGGCACGTTGGATAGCAATGGTTTCCATCTGGTCATTAAACAATGTGGCAGTACCATGCGCATTCACAAATGCTAACCTATCCTTATCTACGCCTGACATGGTTAGCGATAAAGCTTGATATAGTCCCTCGCTGGTTTTAGAAGGGGCACTGATGTGGAAAGCATCGTTTCTGATAAAACCATGACCGATTTGCCACACTTCATCCTGCCTTGGGGTATTCTTAGCAAGAACCATAGTTGCCACAGCTTCTCCAAGATTCAATCCGAAGCGTTCTATGTCAAAAGGACGACATTGCTCTGTAGACAAAGCCTTGAGTGACTGGAAACCTGATACGATAAAGCGACCTGGACAGTCACAACCACAGACAACCGCATAGTCATATTTCTCTGCCGACAACAAGCGGGAGGCAAGTATTAAGGCTGACAGACCAGAGATACAGGCATTGCAAACCACGAACGGCTTAGTCCTTATACCTAATTGCTGCGCTATACGTTCTGCTAACGTACCTAATTCTATGTCCTCGTCATCTACTTTTCCCAATCTTTCAATGCCACCCTTTGTGGAGCTTAGAATCAAAGCCACCTTTTCGTAAGCTACATCTACCTGAGAAGCTACAATAGCCTTCTTAGCAGAATCTATGACCATTTTTTCAAAGTCACGTGACATCAATGAGGCGACAAAACCGTCAGGAATATCATGGCTGCCCTTGGCGTAGGCACGTATGCCCGATTTACCAGCCTTCACTGCCAAGTAATTCTCCTCAGAAGTTTCACCTAATGGTGAAATGATATTATCTGCTAAAACGTATGCCATACAACTATTGGATTCTTCACTCTTCACTTATCATTCCCCAATGTTTCTTCCATTCTTGGTAGAAAGGAGGATTATCCCATACCAGTTGGTAATTCAGATCCATAAATACCTGTACGGAATGTCCAGTTGCTATCAGACTTTCATCCTCAGGATCATGGATTTCATAGTCAAAGACTATCTTTGCCGCCTCAGAAGGGCGATAGATTATGTCAATTCGAGGACACATCCCGTACTTGATTGGTTTCTTGTAATGGAATGTTAGTTCTACTAATGGTGCAAAATAGCCATGGTCGAAAAAACTCATATATTCCAATCCATATTTCTTACCAAATGCTTCTCGGGCATCTTCGAAATAGAGTGGATATGAACCATGCCATACCACATTCATGGAATCTACCTCACTAAAACGAATGTCAAATGTCTTGGATTCCTTTAATTCCTTCATGCTTTCTTGTCACTCATTGTTCTCCATTTCCTTGACTGCAATTTTCATCTCCGTCGTCACAAGTGTTTTGCCTGCACATTCGATAGTGGCCTCTGCTAAGGTCATACCGAATACTTCTTCTTTCACGTCCACACGAGTGGTCAACAGGGTGCCTACCTGAGGTAGTTCCACCACCTCAAAGTTGCGGACAGCTCCGATAAATCCCAACTGAATGCCTTTCTTCAAGATATACTTATTGACATAGCCAATGCGAGCTGCACATGTCTGTGCTATATTCTCCATCAATCCTGAAGCGGTGAAGTATCCATTGTCCACGAAGATATTGTTCGCCTTAACCTCTGTCTCCGTCACGGTAAGCGTTCTGTCGAAATGCGTCAGCGCATCTATCATGACAAAAGGTTCTTGCTGAGGTAACAGCTTATGAATATCTATCTGACGAAGATCTTGCTCCGTTGGATTCTCTGCATCAAATTCTATCATATTTATTTTTAATAACATTATGACCAGAAATCATAAAAGTTATACCATTGTGTAGGGTATTGGCGCACTCGCTTTTCAAGTTCTGTCGCATAGTTCTCTGCTAATTGCTGCATCTGCACTTTACGAGAGGCATCTTTGTCGTAAGAGAGAGGAGAAACGTAGACCGTATATCCCTTGAACGAGGTTTTCATCACATTGACAGCGATGACATTCAGTTCTCTCATCGTCGTCACTGAAAATGGCCCCATCGGAAAACGAGCTTTAGCTCCAAGGAAGTTAACTGTCAATGTCTTTGCCCCCTCAACGATGCGATCGGACGGCATACTGACAATTTCATGGTTGCTCAGTGCTTCATTAACCAAGAAGAGATGACTCATATCTGGCATGACAGGAATCATGCGGATATTGTTATTTTCCAATCTTTCCCTACGTCCTTCCATCACAATGGCTTTCTCGCCACCAAAGACTAAGGCATTGAAACGCTTGGTCTTAGCAACTAAAGAATACCCTGCTACTTCATAACAACCTATGTGAGAACTGAGAATCATAAACCCATTCTCCTGTTCTGCCAAGCGTGAGAAGTTCTCGTAGCCTTCTATCTTCAAGTCAAACTTTTTGCCAGCAAACATGGCGAATCGGTCGATGACCACTGTGCCAAACAAGCAATGATTCTCATAAGTACTCCATGCCGCATGTAGTCTGCCATACCCTAACCGCTTACGAAAGTAGCGATATGCCATTGTACGACTGCGGTTGGTGTTGATAAGCAGACATACTGGCATAATAAAGAGGGAGACAAAGAGGTACAGTGCCCGCACATCCATCACTCTTAAAGATTTGATTAATTGGCGATGCATCCAAGCACTGCCGAATGTGGTATTCTTCACTTAGCCTACCTTGCTCTCAATATAGTCGCAGAACTGGCTAAGGGTTACTACCCCCTGCATTTCCTCTGGCTTAATCTTGAAACCAAAGTTCTTCTCCACGATAACAACAATATCAACGAAGTCAAGGCTATCAATACCAAGATCGTCCTTTAACTTTGCTTCTGGCGCAATCTTTTCTTCCTCAATTTCCAAATCCTCAATGAGAAAATTTCTTACTTTCTCTTCAATTACTTTTCTTTCCATTTTTATTTATCTAATTATTTAAGTTTCACTTCTAATATTGTATGTCCTTGCCCTATACCATCATGAATAGCCACAACTTTCAATCCAGCACGATCTATTTGCTTTATCATATCATCAGAATGATACATCTTACTATTTCCATTTGCCATTACCGTGAAATAAACACTTGTCATAGTCAAGCAGAGCGATGCCGGTTCATATTTTTGACGATCCCAGAAGGTTTCCATTATATATAAGGTGGTATTCTCGTTCATCACCTTTGCAGCACGGACAAGAATGCTATAGATTTCTTCTTCGGAGAAACAGTCCAAGAACTGGCTCATCCAAATGGCATCCCATATTCCTGCAGGCAATTCATTTTTTTCTTCAAGAATATTTGTTGGGTAGCCTCCTATTCTGTCTGCACCAGTTTTGCCCTCTACATTTTTTTTCATCATGCCAATTTGTCCAGGAAGATCTACGATTGTAACGTTTACATCCTCATCATTATTAACACAACGAAGCGCAAAGCGTCCTGTATTGCCACCGACATCCATCAAGTGTTTAGGTTTCTTGCTAAATACTATCTCCAAAGCTGTATCAAAAGAATGGTCGCTATAGAAATGATCAAAACTAAACCAACTTTTCTGCACCTGTGGATCGAGCTTAGAAAGTCCTTCATAGATAGTAGTCCAATCACCAAGAGTCTTCAGTCCTGCCGGTTTACCTTCTTTAAGAGCTTCGTCAAGATAAAACATTCCACGATAGTTTACATCATGATTGAAGTCGATGTTGACACGTGTGGCAGGATCGTTGAGCAAGAACCATCCAGTCTTGGAAATATAGTACTTGTCTGTTTTCTTGTCTATTAAAACAGTACCAGCACTGAGCGATGCCTCCAACAATATCTTAAGAACATACTCCGATAATTTTATTTTCTGTTGCAACTCTATTAGAGTAAGTCCATCGGTGCTATCACGTAGCTCATCCAATATTCCCCATTTTACCATAAGTCGGGAAACCTGAAAAATGACAGGTCCCCAAGCGATAAACTCAGCCTGGCGTTGAGCTTCACGAGCGGAAAGTTGCTCTTTTGTATATCTATCGCTTTCAGATTTAAAAAGATTCATAATATATTATTTAAAGCATTTTAATATAAAAGAAGCTAAACTTTTTGCGGCATCCTCATAGCCGTCACCCCACAAATTGCTCATACTCCCCCAATGACCACCTGAACCAGAAATCTGAAATGTTACAAGAGCATTGCCATTCTCGTCCAATATGTAACATTTATTCGTGTTGTCGCCTTTTTTAGAAACACTAATGGGCTTAACTGATAAAGTATATTTTGCTTTGGTATTAATTGTAACAAAGGCTCCTTTTTTAGATAATTTGTTATTCAAGATCTTTAAAATTTTCTCTTGAACGACAGGTTTAAACTCGTCCTCCAACTCTTTTCGAGCATCATATTTAGGCTGAGTAGCTTGACGGTATTCTAACCAATCTGCAATCGATTTATTGTCGATTTTCATTTCTTAAAAATTAATTTTAAGGTTGATTTTACCTTCTCCTTCTAAAGAAGGTATTGTACCGTCTAATATCTTCTGTGCGTCTGTGGTTAACGTAACCATTATCGCCATCAAAATTAATGCTATTTTTTTCATTATGCTTAGTAATATAGCTGTATTTATTTTAACTTAGTCATATCTTTTCCTAACGCCTTGAAACATTTACCTATGCCATCAGTGACGTTATAGTCCTTCGAAGCACCATATCCGTCAATAAATATAGAACACACTTGTTCTTGAGTTTTAATGTTGAAAATATCAATGGTTCCCGTTACAGAAATCTTGCCTTGACCCCACATACCAGTAAAAGCTTGGTGCTTTTCTAAATTTGTCACTTTGAATATAATCGAGTATTCGGCTTTATCTTTGTTTGTAACCAATTTTAATCCCTTGGTGTTCTCATTAAAAGAGTTTATAAAGCATTCTGAGGCCACATTGACTCGTTTTTCGTAATCTGTTCCACTCCAATCCTTGAAACTCTCCTTTTGTTCCCAACGAGCATTTGAGAAATCAAAAACTATTACTGCGTTTGCATTTTCCTTGACAACAACAGCTTTTCCACTTTTTACCTTGATATCGCTGCCTGCTAAAGCGTTAAGACAAACCAGACATGCAGCAATCACAAACAATATATGTTTCATAATTAATTATTTAAAAGTAATTTATATTCTTTTGATAACCAATGCTGAGTTTGTGCCTCCGAACCCAAAGCTGTTACTCAACACAGTCTTTATTTCTTTATCTACTGTCCTAGTTGCAATGTTCAATTTCTCCGAGTATTCATCTGGATTCTCGAAGTTGACATTAGGAGCTACAAAGTTGTTTTGCAGCATCAAAGTGCTGTAAACAATCTCAGAGGCTCCTGCCATCCAACATTCATGTCCTGTCATACCTTTAGTCGATGAAATCAGAGCATGTTTTCCATTGAACATACGGTTGAGAGCTATCGCCTCATACATGTCGCCTTGGTGAGTACTGGTTGCATGAGCATTGATATAATCAATATCGTCTTCCTTTATTCTTGCCATATTGAGCGCACGAGTCATGGCTATAACACTACCATCGTCAGACGGCTGACTGATACCGCCACCATTGCTTGAAAAACCATAGCCAACGACTTCTGCAAGAATATTAGCACCACGAGCCATAGCATGATCATACTCTTCCAATACCAAAGATGCAGCACCACCGCTTGGTATCAGGCCATCTCGGTCACGGTCAAAAGGACGACTTGCTTTTGTCGGCTCGTCCATACGAATAGAAAATGCACCGAGCGCATCAAAGGAAGCCATAGAATAATAATTGGTTTCCTGGGCACCACCACATAGTACTATATCCTGCAAACCTTGTTTTATCATCATATAACCCAAGCCAATGGAATGGCTTCCACTTGCACAAGCCGAACTGACAGTAAAGTTGACACCTCTCAGATGAAAGATGGTACTTAAATTCATGTTTACAGTAGAGTTCATTGATTGAAAAATAATTCCATACCCTAACATGGCTGAGTCATGCTTTTCGTCCATAATCTTGGATGCTTCTATGACCGGTTTAGCAGAAGAATCATTACCGAAAATACATCCAACCTCATTATTAAGTAAGTATTCATCGGAGATGCCAGCTTGACAGAAAGCCTGTAGGCTAGACATATATGCATATTTTGCCTCTTCTGACATTCCTGCACGAGTATGACGATCAAGCATTTTTTTTGTTATGACAGGCTCCTCAACAATACCTGTTAATGCCGAACGATAACCATACGTCAAACGTTCTGGTTGTATACCTATACCTGATTTCCCGTAATATAATGATTCCTTGACAGTTTCAAGGTCTGTACCGAGGCAGGACCAAATACCCATACCTGTAATTACGACTCTTCTTTCCATTAGTTATTATACCTTAATTATATTATGAATGATTGGAATGTTATAGAGATTATGTATAAAGACCACCATTTATACTGATTATCTCACCAGTGATGTAGGCTGCGTCATCCGAAACCAAGAAGCCTACCAATGCTGCCACTTCTTCTGGTTTTCCAAAACGTCCCACAGGTACTAACTTTTTAAGTTCGTCCTGTGGCAAATCCTTAGTCATATCTGTTTGTATAAAACCTGGAGCCACTGCATTCACAGTGATGTTACGAGAGGCTACCTCTTGAGCTAAAGCTTTCGTCGCTCCTATTAGCGCTGCTTTTGCAGTACTATAATTTACCTGACCTACCATTCCTTTCAAACCAGAAAGCGATGACATGTTTATAATTCTTCCACCTCGTTTACGAGGCATCATATGTTTCAATAGGCGTCTTGTGATATAGAAAAAACCATTAAGGTTCGTATTGACAACATCATGCCATTCCTCATTTGCCATCATAAACATAACATTGTCTCGACGAATACCTGCATTGTTAACTAACACAGAAATATAATCATCAGGATGTCTTTGTTCCCACAGGTCTATCGCATTTTCTATAGATTGTGAATCTGCAACATCAAAAGGTAGCAACTCTGCATAACCTCCGTTCGCCTCTATTAGTTCCTTTACCTCATTAGCACTTTCGGAATTAGAATGATAATTGATTATGACAGGATACTCATTTGCTAAGCGCAAAGCCACTGCACGTCCTATACCTCGCGAGGCTCCTGTTACTAAAGCATATTTCATATTTATTAATTGTTTTATTATATTTTTTGAAGAAACGCACTTGGTATATAGGCTGTTGCCATTGTTACCAAATCATCAACAACCACGCCTACTCTCTGTTGCCCCTGCCAGCGTGCAACTCTTCCAACCACCCCTTTGAATACACCATCAATAACCCTTACCAATTGTCCTTTTTCGAATTTTGGAACTTCAACTAATGACACGATGGTATTGTCCGCATCGGCAGCACAGATGATTTTAAGACTTTCCATCTGATAGTCTGGAACTATCATAGGAACCTTCTCTATTCTGCGCCCAACGTGGACGTGACGATAGTAAAAACGAAGGAATGGGAGATTTACGTTGTCGTAAACAAAGGTTTTGAGTTGTTCTTCGGTACCGTAGGCGAAGAAGATGTTTGGTAAACGTGACTCGGTAACAACTTTGCGCTTACCTTTTATAAGTTTCACTACCTCTGTGGTAGGATAGAAAGCCGTGATGCCTTTGGCTGTCATGTAGTCGTATGCTTTTTTCTCCCTACCATAGGTGGTGCGTAAAGCATACCAATGAGGAATTTCTTCCTCCTTTTGTACTTTAGACTTACTTGCTATATGGGCATTTCTGGTGGACACCCCTGTTTGTGAGCTCTCAGCGGAAACATCGCTTCGAGCTTCGGGGAGGGCGTTGGAGGTAAGTCCAGCGCAAGGAGGGAGTTCACCACCTCCTGAGGTGTGTACATCTTCTGATGTCCATTCATCGACTTTCAT
>OIZX01000097.1_pt1 | contig 67430 bp, 82 predicted proteins | sample 1588621 | NCBI WGS metagenome assembly OIZX01 (sample SAMN03283276) | human gut metagenome | biome: human-associated habitat; material: feces | host: Homo sapiens | place: Peru | collected 2012 | reverse complement strand
CAGCCGCCCGTGCAGTTCCCGCCGCAGGTCGCCGTGCAGCTCGTATAGCATCCGCCGTTGCACGATTGGCCGCAGCCGGAACAGCCGGAGCAGCCGGAGGAGCAGGCGGAGTAGCAGCTGCTCGTGCAGTTGCCGCCGCAGGAAGTGCAGGCTCCCGCGCATCCGCCGGAACAGGCGGAGACGCACGCGCCGGAGCAGGACGAGCTACAGGCGCCGCCACATCCGCCGCAGCTTCCGCTGCACCCGCCGGAGCACCCACCGGAGCAGCTTCGGCTGCATCCGCTGGAACAGCTGCCGGAGCAGGAGCCAGAGCAGCCGGAGCATCCGGAGCACGCGCCGCCGCAGGAGCCGGAGCAGCCTGCGCCGCACTCGTTGGAGCATCCCGCGTTGCATTCATGTGTGCAGCCGTTGGAGCAGCCGGAGCAGGAATAGCAATAGCCGCTGCACGAGCCCATGCACGCGCCACCGCACCGGCTGCTGCACCCGTCGCATCCGGACGAGCATCCAGACGAACAACCGGAGCATCCGGAGGAACAGCCGCTTCCGCAGTTTGCATAGCAGTCGCTATCGCAGTCGCGCGCACAGGAATCCTGACAGCTTGCGCTGCACCCTGAGCAGGTCGAAGCGCAGGACCGCCCGCAGGAGGTAGTGCAGCTCGACCAGCAGCCGCCGACGCACGCGGAGCCGCACGATCCGCCGCAGGTAGAGCCGCAGCCGGACGAACAGCCGGAGCAGCCCGTGCAGCTGTTGCCGCAGGACGCATTGCACGTCCCGTAGCATCCGGAAGAACAGCCGCTGCAACCGGCGCTGCCGGACGCAGACGCCGAGCAGGTGTCAACGCACAGCCCCGTGCAGGCGCCGCGGCACGAGCTGCTGTTGCCGTTCATTGGCTCCTGCGCGAGCGTGTTGACGTAGGTGATCAGGCTCGCTGTAAAGCTCTCCGGCACAGTCTCGCCCTGCTGCGTGTTCACAAGGTCGCCGTAATCCTTGATTTTGAGCAGCAGGTCGATGGTCTTACGCCCGGCATCGGCTTTCACCACGCCGCCGCTGACCGGCGTTGCCGCAAGGTCGTAGGCATCGCTGCCATAGGCGTCAAGCCCGCCGACCGGCGCATTGCGGCGGAGCATTTCCGCCTTGATCGCGGCCTTGAGCTGCAACAGCTCTGCCGCTGTCATCATTCCGTAGGCCATGCCATCACCCCCAGACCGGCAGCACGGTTTTCCACGTTTTTGCCGTTTTGTCGTAGTAGCGCATGACCTGCTTGCTGTCGATCCACAGCAGAGAAGTGTCGGAGGGCTGCGTGGCCGAAATGATGAAGCCGCCGCGCAGCTGCTCAGTAGGCACTTTTCCGTCCTCTGCCAGCGTTGCAACGCCCTTTGCCGTGCCTTTCTGCTTCATGGGGATATAAGTACCGAAGCGGAACAGAAGCACCCAATTCTCGCCGTCGTAGACGAAAATGCAGTAATCGCCCGCCTCCCAGTAATCCTCGGTCAGCAGCGTGGTCTTGCCCTTGGACACGATTTTCTTCTCGTCGGCGTCGCCGACCTTCAGCGTGGGGTTGGCCGCGGTGTTCGCGTTGTCAAAGGTGATGACGCACAGATCGCCGACCTCGATAGAATCGTAGTCCTCCGATGCCGCGATCTTCGCGCTGTCGCTCGCGGCGCTGTCACAGCTGCCGTAGAATCCGCCTCCGCCGCCGCCCGCGTCGAAGTCCACGCCGGGGATAGCTTCGCGGATCGTCCCGTCCTCCTCACGGTAGAGCAGGCCGGTCGCCGTGATCTTATCCTGTTTATCGCTGATAAGGTCCTGCACAGTCTCCAGCGTGACCGATGCGCCGCCGTCAATCTCAATCGTCAGCGTCCCCGTGTTGTTCACGGCGATGGTCGCAAAGAAATTGTAGATGAACGACTGCGACGTGCTTGCCGCGGGGATGGAGATGCCGACGTTATCCTGGAATACAGCGAGCAGCGCTTCCGTGCCGCTGCCGACCTTGGCAAAGACGCCGATCTGCTGGAGCGTATAGGCGTCCGTCGCTGCTTCCAGCTGGAGCTTCACCGTGACGCCGTTTTCGTCCTGCGACATCCCGACAATGCTCATGGACTGCTTCTGTTCCTTGAGTGCCGTCAGCGCATAAAGGTCAGCGTCGGCCACTGTGCCGGAACCGGCGGCAGCGCGCGTGATGCGCAGCTCCGTGCCGGTGATCCAGCTCGCCAGCAGGTTAGAACCGGCATCCGTGATCGTTGCTACTTCCCACATATTTTCACCTTCCTTTATCCGTCAGTCAGAATGTCATTGAGTTCGTCAGTGAGGAAATCGTTCAGCTCGTCAAGCAGCTGGTCGCCCGCAGAGCTACCGGCGGCCGTACCGGCATTGACGATATGCGTACCCCACTGCGCCGCCATCGGGTAGACCGTCAGGCTGCTGGTGCTGCCGGAATACTCCACGCTGTCCAGCACTGAGCGCAGGTTTTTATAAAACGTCACGAGGGAAAGCACGGTCGCGTGCTTGCTCGCGTCCAGCGTGGATGCGTCCACGGGAATCAGCAGGCGGAAGTGATACGGCTCGCCGCCATAACGGCGGCGGGCGTCCCCATGTGCTTGTGGACGTACCACGATTGCCGCAGCGTGTTCCGCTTTTCCTGCAAGCTGTAGGAATAATCCCACCAGTCCACCTTGAAGTCCCACGCCAGCGTGTCCAGCAGCGTTTCGTTCAGCTCGTCGATGCGCGGGAATATCCGCGGCTCGTCGGTGTCGGCGATGCACGGCACGAGCTGTCCGGCAATCGCTTCCGCCAGCGCACGCATATTGTCGTCCTGCTGTAAAACATCCGGCAGCGCACGGAGGAGGTTTTCGGCCGTGATGCCGTTACTCATCCTCGTACCCTCCGTTCGTGATCTTCACCGTGCCGCAGGACGCGATCTCCGGCGCGGTACCGTCCCCGCCGTCAGAGAGCTTGGTGAACACCGGCGCGGTGATGACAACGCGCTTGATGCCGGTCTGCATCAGCAGCGAAATGAGCTTGGACGGATTGATGTCGCGGCCGAGCCGTGCGCTCTGCCATGCCTTGAACTCGTCCACCGCCTTTTCAACGGCGGTCTGGATCTCCGTCGCCGGTGTCTCTGTTCCCGTTTGGATGTAGTAGGTCAGGTCGATGTTGTAGTTGGCCGTGCCGGGGTCCTGCACCTGCACATAGTCCGTCAGGGGGCGCACCGTGTCGTCGCTGCACGCTGTCAGAATCAGTTCCTTGATGGTCGGCGTCGCAATCGAGCCGTCCTTCATCAGCGCGAAGATATGCACATGACCGGCCTTTTCCGCTACGGCTTCCAGCACCAGCGATTCCGCATCGGCCAGCGCGCCGCCCTCCTCGGCGGTGATGGTCAGCAGATTGTCGGTGTAGCTGAGCGTGTAGTCCGTACCCTCCACCATTGCCGTTTCGCTGTCCGCCGCCGCGTAGACCTTCACGGTGGCCTTTTTGATGTGCTCGCCGCCGTAAAACGCATGGCCCGCGTAGAGCGTCAGCGTCTTGGTGATCTTCTCGGTAGGGCGGATGGCTTTCACGTCTGCAATGTTGGTGGACACGGACTTGGCCCAATATTCATAGGCCCCCATCGGCCCTGCAACAGAATAGGCGTCTTCCGACGCCCGCAGCAGCGCATAATACTCTGCGTCGGTGGCGGCTTCTGCGCCGCCGTCCGTCGCCGTGGTATTGGCGCAGGAATCGTAGTAGCGGACATCGGAGATGTCCACCAGCGTATTGATCTGTCCGGCCACATAGCCGTTTCCGACCGCACCGGCCGTCTCACAGACAAGGGTGATCTCCGCACTGGTTTCGCCCGCAGCCACATACACGTCCTCGGTGTTGTCCCACAGGAGCGTGTAGTTTTTATCCGTGAAGCGCGCACCTTTGGGAATCAGGATCGCCGAGCTCTGCGCTTTGGAGATATTCACCTGCATCTTGCAGGTGGCGGGCGTCGCGCCGGGGCGCGTGCTGTCGTAGAACAGCTCGCCCAGCGCGTCAAGGTTCGCCCCGCTGGCGCGGGACGGCAGGTTTTGGTTGGCTGCGTAGTTGACCATCGTGCGGAGCTGGACGATGACATCCGCCACCCACAGGATGAACAGCCGTTCAGGGCTGGCAGGCTGCACCGTCACGCCGGTGATGGCCTCATATGCCGCAACCATTTCCGACACCAGCGGGGATGTGTCCGTCGATACGAACTTGTAGTCACTGGCCATCGATTTCCACCTCCACAACAGGAATCAGTTTGCCGGGTGTGCTCTCGTCGATCTGAAACTCCACGCTCACCAGCTCGGCGCGGGGCTCCCAGCGGGCGATAGCGTCCTTGATCTCCACGATCATCAGCGCCTGCGCAACCGGCATCGGTTTATCGACAAAGGCCATGTCCACGCCGAACTCCCGATAGAGCGGCACGGAAAGCTTCTTCGTCGATAGGATGATCTTGATATTTTGCAGAACGGAGCGCACGGTGTCGCTCTCGTTCAGCGTGATTTTGTCCGCGTCTGCGGGCGTTACGATATAGCTCATGCCGTCACCTCACCATGTTAGGTATTCCAGCAGGCTGAGCGATACGGTCACTTGCTGCAAATCACCGTTGCGCCGGAAATATTTCACCTTGGCGCTGTGGCTTTCGATGACCCACTTATGCTTGCCGTAGGCGTGGGTACCCAGCACCAGCGACAGCGGCGTGTGATTCCGCTCATACTTCCAAATCTTCACCAGCTCTGTCATCGGGTCGATGCCGAGCGTGGCGGACAGGTAGATGTCGAAGCTCAGCTTATCCGCACCAAGGCCGGTGAACTCCGTGAGCGCATGGGTGTTGTGCCGCTGGTGCGTCGTGTAGCGCGCCGAGCCTGACCACTTCATATTGCTCACGGTTTCGACCGTCTCGCTCGATACGTTGAAAACAATGTCCCCAAGAACGCCTACCATAGCCATCAGATCGCCCCCAATACATAGCCGTCGCCGTTGAATGTCGGAATATACAGGCACAGCACCGTATCGTTGACGCTCGGCATCCACGGCTTGATGATCAGGTCGTGTTTATGGCTTGCGTAGGCTGCATCGCCGCTGCCGCCCGATTCGTACTCCGTGCGGGATTCCTCACGGGACGGGATGAACGGCGGCGATTTCAGCACCGGCAGCCACGCAGAGGTCAGCCCCTTATCGTCGAAGCGCACGCGGGCCAAGCGCCGGCCATCGTCCACGGCATATACCGTGCCGACACGCACGAGGTTTGCAAGAATATTGTCGTCCATCAATAGCCCTCCAAAACTCTGCGCAAGGATATCTGCGTCGTGTAGCCGCCTGAGCCGTCTACCGTGTGTTTTGCCTGCTTGATCATGTACTTGCCGTTCCACATTCCCCAGCCGCGCAGCATGACGGTGCGGCCTGCGGTCAGCGTGGGATTGCCCGGCAATGTAAAAGCTGCCGTCAGCTCAAACTTGTTGTGCTCACGCAGCTTTTTCTCAGCCAGTGCCTTGGCTTCGCCCGCGTTGGCGACGGCGGCGGTGATCTCAAGGCACTGGTTGTTGTCGTCATTGGATTTGTAGTCCTCCACATAGGCCGTGCCTTGCACGACCTCGCCGGAGGGCTTGGTGTAGCTCACGCGGCAGGAGGTATATTTCACTTCCGCCTCGCCGGTATTGAGCCGCCACTTGGTATAGCCGGTCGACCCGTAGGCGATGGTGAATACGGCGTCCTTCTTCTCGTAGTCCGCCTGGTCGAACAGCACAAGGATGTTGTTCGCCACTTTCAGGCTGAGCCCCGCATTGTGGCAGAGCGTCTGCAAAAAGGTGATGTCCGTCTGCGTGATCTGCTCCACGCGGTCATAGTACGGGTCATTGCCGGATTCATAGATGACCGCCATGCCGGCAGCTCCCGCCATTTCGCCCGCAATGCCGGAGAGGTAATAGCCCTCCCACGCCTTGCTTTTTTTCATCTGGCGGATGGTGCTGCTGTATGGCAGGCTGGTCGCCTTGATGGCAATGGTGTTCGGCGGGCCGGACGCCTGCACGCTGTCCAGCTCAAACTGGCCGCAGTTCAGCATCGTGTCCTTGCCGTCGCCGTTCCAGTTGCAGCGGAGGATCGCGGCCTGAATGCTCAGGCCCTTTACCTTGTCAACCGCTGCTCCGGTGCCGTCGCTGCCGGAGCTGCCGCCGCCCTCGGCCTTGAGGTATTCCGCGGCGACGTAGGCGGTCTTGCCATTGTAGCTGATTTTCGCCCAGCCACCGGAGATTTCCTGCACGCTGACCGCCGCCCCGTAGGCGAACGCGCCGTACTTGGAATAGCTCGTGCCGGGGCCGGAGCGGATGTTCAGCCCGCTCTTGGCCGTCACGGTGTAGCCGCTGCCGCCGGAGGCGGAGGACGCGCCCCCGCCCTCGATGGCAGCGTGAACAGAGACGTCCAGCCACTTGCGCAGCCATGTGCCGTCTCTGTCTTCAATTTTGATTTGCAGATCGTCCGTTTCGTCCTCCTCGTTGTCGGTGTACGACAGCGAGAGCAGATACGGGCGCAGCGATTTGGAGATGTCCACACCGGCGAAGTAGACCTCTGCCAGTGCGTGCCGCGCGGTGTCACGGTCACTCATCCGCGCACCTCCCTCCACGGCGGCTGCGTGTCATCGTCCGACGTCGTGTCTACGTCGGGGATGGTCAGCACCACGCCGGCGGGAAAGATGTACGTCTCGCGGTATGCCATATTGGCGCTCATAAGCGTGTCGGTGTAGGCACAGCTGCCGAGCTGGGCATATGCGATGCCGTCCCACATATCGCCCTGTACGGTGGTATAGGTTTTCATCGGTACACCCTCCTCCCGTTGTCCGCGTTCACTTCCTCGATGATCTCGCGCACCCGCTCAGCGAACTCGTCGCCGTAGGCCCGCAGCTGCTCCACGGTTTCAGGCGACGCATTCCCCTCGATCTGGAACGAGACGTTGATGACTGCGGCGGGCGCGCCGCCGGAGCCGCCCATATCGGCATACACGGCATCGCTCCCGTAGGACGCCAACGCCTGCAAAAGCTGTGGCGCAAAGGAAACCATCTGCATTTCGGCAGACAGACCGCCGCGCATGGCGGCGGTTTCCTCCGCGGTCATGACCTGCTCGCCGCCGTTGAAGTAAACCAGCTCCGGCCCGTGCTCGCCGACGAGGGCGAAGCCGGGCGCGGCGCTCTCCGTGCCGGATGCGTACTGCTGGAGATAGCCGCTCTGTCCGCCCTGTCCGGGCTTGATGACCTGCGGAGACAGCGCGCTGCGGGCATAGTTGGCGATCCGCGCATATGCCGCCTGCACCTGCGGCAGCATTTCGTTCGCGCCGTCGATAAAGCCCTGAATCGTGGCGCGGCCCGCTTCCGTGGATTCGGCGCTGAGATCCATCGTGGCAATGTCGTCCGCCAGTGCCTCGCCCAGCTCGTCCATTTCTGCGGAGAAGTTGGTTTTCAGCTCGGCGATGTTGTCCGCCACGGCGTTCTGCTCCGTCTGCAAAGCCTGCCAGTTCTTCACCATTGCGGCAAGGTCGGCATCGCTGGCCGCAGCCATACCGGCGACGGCATTCACGCTGTCCGCGCTGCCGTCGGCAAAGCTGGCGATCATGTCGCTCAGGCCCTCGATGTCACCGGTGCGCTCACGCAGAGAAGCGAGGTTTGTGTTGTACTCCTGCCAGTAGGCAATCTGGCCTTGCAGGTTGCTGTTGATGCTGGATGCAGAGGTTGCAACGACCTTCTCCGCCTCGTCCCAAAGCTCATACTGCCCGCTGACGCTTTCCAGCGCCGCGTCGTAAACTTCGGTATACGCCTTGGCCAGCTCCTCCATCCGCTCTTTCGTCTCGCCGATGGCAAGTGTCATGGCTTCGGTGCTGTCGGCAGCGCCGGAGGTCGCTTCGGCGTACTCCGTCAGCTCGTCAAGGTACTGCTGATATTCCGATACCGCACTGTCGTAGGTGGCCTGCGCGTCGGCAACGTCCGCCGTGTAGGCATCCAGTGCCTCCTTCGCGGCGTTGTATTCTTTCTGTTCGGCAGAAAGGCCGATAGAAAACCACGAAAGGCCGGAGGTATCGTATTTCGAAGCATTGTCGGTCAGCTCCTGGAATGCCGCTTCGGCCGCGTTGAAGCGCTCCTGCGCGGATGCCTGCTGCTCGGTCGCGTCCTGAAGCTTTTGCTGTGCGGTGTACTGCGCATTCAGGGCGTTTACCATGCCCTCCTGTGCAGCTTCATAGCGCTGGCTCGCGGCCTGCGCCTTAACCATCGCTTCAATCGCCGCGGTGACATTGGTGACGCCGCCGACCACATCATCATAGTTCAGCGCGAGGTCGGGAACGATCTCGTTCAGACCCGCGATGATGGCTTTCATTTCCTCCTGCGTAGCAGCCGTTTTATCGGTCTGCGACGCGAGGTCTTGCAGCCTGTGAACGAGGGCGAGCGTATTGGCCTCGTTGTTGCCGATCTCAAGATAGGCTTCCCGATAGCTGTCAAGCCCCTCGTTGAGACTGTCGATGGTGCCGCGGAACTCGTCCTGGTAGTCGCTGAGCGTCTGCCGGTTCGCTTCAAAGCTATCGTTCAGGTCGTCGATACGCCACGCGAGATAACGGGCTTCCTCCGAAGTCTCGCCGTAAACCTCGCAGGTTTCCTCATACTCGGCCCGCAGCTCCTGAAGCTGGAAATACTCCTGCCGGGATGCCTCGGTCATCTCCCGCACCTGTTTGGCTTCGCTGTCCGCAGCGCTCGTCAGGCCGACGATCACGGCAGTCAGCGCTGCCACACCGGCAACCACGCCCATAATGACATTCACGCCGGGGATAGATGCCGTAAACAGCTTCATCAGCGGGATAACGACCTTCGTGATCGCGGCATATGCCGACATTGCACTGACAGCTGCAAGGAGGACGCCAGCGAACGCCGCAACCGCCTTGACCAGCGCGGGGTGCTCCTGCACAACATTGTTGAACAGGTCAAAACACTTCGTCCCTACCCCGTAGAGCTTTTCCATGGCCGGTGTGAACTGCTCACCGACGCTGATTTTCAGACCGTCCCACGCGGACTTCATAATGGTGAGCTGACCGTTCATGTTGTCCAGCTTGATTTCGGCCATGCGCTGCGCCGCGCCGGTGCAGTTGTTGATGCTGGCCGTCAGGGATGCGTAGTCCTCGTCGGTGGCGTTCAGGATTGCCAGCAGACCGTTGTAGCCGCGCTGTCCGGCGAGAGCCATTGCGTTATTCACGCGCTCGGCTTCGGTCATCTGCTCGAAGTAGACGCGCAGCTCGTCGATGGTATCGCTGAACGACTTCATCGTGCCGTTGGCCTTGATTGCCGTGTAGTCGTACTCGCCGAACGCCGCGCCGGTCAGCGTGACGCCCTCCAGCAGACCGTTGAAGGTGTTCTTGAGTGCCGTACCGGCAACGCTGCCCTTGACGCCGCTGTTGGCCATTAGGCCTACAGCTACCGCCACGTCCTCCACGGAGTAGCCCAAAGCGCCGGCAATGGACGCGGCATTGGCGAAGGTTTCACCCATGATGGACACGTTGGTGTTGGAGTTGGTCGCCGCTGCTGCCAGCACGTCGGCAAAGCGCGCCGTGTCAGCCGCTGTGAGGCCGAATGCGGTGAGGTTATCGGTGACAATATCCGAAACCATCGCAAGGTCCTCGCCGCTCGCTGCGGCCAGTTGCAACACGCCGTCCATGCCCGAAAGCATCTCCTGCGCGTCCCAGCCCGCCATCGCCATGTAGCCCATCGCATCAGCGGATTCCTGCGCGGTGAACTTCGTGGTCGCGCCCAGCTCCTTGGCCTTGTCGCTCAGCAGCTGCATTTCCTCTGCGCTGGCGCCGGAGAGGGCTTCGACGTTGCTCATGCCCTCCTCGAAGTTGCCCGCGATTGTGACGCACTCCATGTAGGCGTCGGCGATCTCGTGCAGCGCCGCCGCGATGCCCGCCGCACTGATAGCGGATGCAACGGTGTCAAAGGCCATCGCGCCCGCGTTGCCGAAGTCCTCCTCCTGCTCTTTCAGCTCGCCGAGCTGCTCACTGAGCCGCTTGTTCTCCTCGGTGAGATTATCGGTGTCGATGCCGTTTTCCTTCATCGCAGCGGCCAGCCGCTCAAGCTTCTCGCGCTGCTGGTCGAGGGAGGCGGAGGTCTTGTCGATCTGCTGCTGCTTGGAAAGCAGCTTGTTTTCCAGCTCTGAGGAGTAACCTCCGGTTTCCTGCATCTCGCGCTGGATGTTGTCATACTGCTGCTGCAAAAGCTTCAGCTTTTCTTCGGTCTTGCCGATGGACTCCTGCTGCCGCTGGTATGCCTTGATGTCGGATTGCGATTTATTGAGCGCTTCGACCTGCTTCTGCAGTTCGGCGAGCTCCTTTTGGGCTTTCTGGAACGCACCGGAAAACGAGCCGCCAAGCTGAGAATTGAGCTTGAATAGCATCTCGTATTCTTTTCTGTTTGCCACAGTCAGCCCTCCTTTGGTCTATTTTCTTACCCATAGCGGTCAAAAAAGCCGACCGCTATGGGTGCGGTTTCGATTTTTCAACGATCCAGTTGCTGTCCCTGATCCACGCCGACAGTTCACACAGCGGCAGAGACAGCCAGTACGGCACCGGCGTATTGTTCACCTTTGCCAGTAGCAGGCATTGGCGGCGCAGCCATGTGCCGCCGTCTCCGATTACAGCTCCGATCTGAGCAAAAAACTTCTCGCGCTGCTCCTGATGCGGTTGTAGTCGGAAAGGCGCATCAGCTCGAACGCATCCGAGCCGATGGGCTTATCACAGGCACGCGCAGCCATGCGGATCAGGTACTCGCCGGAAAGGGTCGGGACGATGACCGGCTTGCCGAGCGCCTGAAGCTCACTCTCAATGGCAAGGCCGTCCCTGCCGGTCAGGCTGCCCCAATCAAAGGTCAGCGCGTCATAGGTCACGCCGTCGTAGGTAAACGGCGTGGTGAAATGATGAACGTAGGTAAAGGCCGCGTTTTCGGCCTCGTTCTCCGCGACGGAGAAAGCATCTGCATCTACGATGTTGTCGGTCTTTTTCGTACTCATGGAATATCTCCTTTCACACAAAAAGCTGCACCCGGCAGGAGGAAAGCCCTCTTGCCGGGTGCGTTGGTTGACTTACTTGCCGAGCGCCGTTCTGACCTCGGAGAGCACGTCGACGCCGTTGACGTTACAAATGAAGTTCAGCGGGTCGAGTTCCTGCTTCGTCTCGCCGTCGATGGTGGTTTTCCAGTAGCGCACCGCGTACTCGCCGGAAACGTCCGCCGCAGACGCAGGAGCCACGCCACCGCCGCTGGTTTTCTTGGGGATAATGCGCATGAAGTGCTTCACGGCGCGCACCTTGATCGCACCGGCAACAGGGTCCTCCTCCTGCTGCGCCACGCGCAGGTCGATGTCGTGATAGCGCATCTCTGCCAGACGGAACGCATTGTCGCTCAGCGTCTTAAAGTTGAGCGCAAGCGTCATCGCGTTCAGATGGCCGAGAATGACATCCTCGATCTCGCCGGAAATGCCCGCGCCGGAATGGGACACCGTAGCAAAGCCGATGTCCGGCATCGTGGCGCTGGCCGTGCCGATAAATTCCTTGCCGTCCTCATAGACCGCAAAATTGATGACCGCAGAATCCATGAATTACACCTCCTTAGGCGAACGCCGCTTCCACATAGTCGGCGTTGTATTCGAGAATAAACGAAATCTCCTGTGCGGGGCTGGGCGGGGTGATGTAGACGTGAATACGCACAATGCCCGCCATCAGGTCAGCGACGGGATTCTCCGCGTCCACGAACTCGACGCGCGCGCCGAGCAGATACCCGGCGCCGACAAGGCCGTTGAGCCAGATGCCCGCGCTGTTCATGATCGCGTCAATCAGGCGACGGTTCATCGGCTTGTCCAGCTTCGCCCAGCAGGACTGGATCAGGCTGCTGGATACCCAGTCGAACATACGGCTGACGGGGATGAAATAATCCTTGACGTCCGTGTTGGTGGGGTAACACGCGGTATAGTTGCCCCATGCCACCCAGCCGGAGGACAGGAAGTTCAGCGCCGTCACCACGCCGACGTTGTTCAGCGCGTCTGCCTGCGCCTTGGTCTGCGTGACGGGCGTGCCGTTCTCCAGGCACAGGCCGTCGATCTTGAGCGCCTTGTTGGACGGACTCTCATAGGGGCAGCCGTCATTGCCGGCGTCAACGCTGGCCATCAGACCGGCCAGCTGCGTGGAAAGGTGGAACTTGCGCTTATCCAGCGAGCACATCGGCCAGCACAGGATTTCGGTCAGATCCACAAGGTTCTTGCTCTGCTTCCACGCCGACACCGCATTGTAGGCGGTGCAGCCGGACGCGGAGCTGTCGATGTCCACCAGCGCCTTGGCGGGGAAGATGCCGTTGATGGCCGTGGCCTTGGTCGCCATCACCGCCGCAACGGAGCTGACCTGCGAGAAGCCGGGCGCGCAGATGAGGTCGGGGATGACGCCGGCCGTGGACATACAAAGCTCGATCGTATCCATGTTGGACGCGACGAGCGCCGCCGTCACGGAATCGGGCTTGACGGTGGAGTAGGCAATGTTCAGGCTTTCCTCCGTGGCGTGCTCGCTGCGCGCGTCCAGCTCGACATAGATATGCTCGTCGGCCAGATAGACCGTGTAATCCTCGTCCAGCGTGTACGCTGCGCCCTCGCCGCCGTCCGCCTTGACCACCACGGTGGACGGGATCGCCGTCACCGGCAGCTCCACGCGGCGGTTGACCACCGTGAGATCGTCCGCTGCTACGGCTTCCTTCATGGTTTCGGGATTCAGCAGGTTGCAGAAGATCACCGGCTGGCAGCCGTAGAGCTTGAAGTGGGAGTAGGCAAACTCGCAAAGGGTGAACTTCCCCCAGTCGTCAGAGTAGCCGAACTTGGATTCGTACTCGTCCCAGCTCGTGCAGAGGACGGGGATGCCGACCGTGGCCGGATTCTCCGCCGTATGGACCGGCGCAGAGCCGATGACGAACGGGATGCCGACCTTTGCGACGATCGGCGTAGAAACGCTCGTGGCTCTCTTGGTCACATTTACGCCATGATTAGGCATGGTTGATACCCTCCTTTATTCTCCGGCCAGCTCGCGGGTCAGCCTGCGCGCCTGCTCGTATAAGCCGTTGCCGGGTGTTTTGATTTGAATTCGCGCTTCACTCAGCTGCTCGCCGTCCACAATCAAGCTGCGGATGCGCGGCCAGCGCTCCACATAGGGCGCAAGCTGCTTGCAGGCGTCGTCGCGTGAGCCATGAAAAATGGCGCCGTATTGCACGACGCCACGGATAGAGGGGCCGAGGTACACGCAGTACCGCACCGGCTCCTGAACGGTTTTCTTCTTTCGTGCCGACCGTCCCGCGGCTCGTCTTACAGCCATTGGCGTACCTCTCTTTCCACAGCCGGAAGTTTCCACATACTCACCATTTCGCCCATGTAGTAGGGCGCGGAATCGTTGGGATAAATCAGCCCTTCCAGTCCTGTTTCAAGGTCAAGCTCATACCGGTCGGCAAGGACGCATTTGCGCAGCAGGTCGATGCGCAGCCGCTCCATAAGATTGAGCAGCGCAAGTGCGCCCTCCTCCTCGTTGCTGCTGTATACGCAGAAGATGGAGCGCACCTGCGCTGTCGATTTGGGCCGCTGGCCCTTTTCCTGCTGGTCCTTGGCGGTAATGAGCTGGTGGATGATGTAGGGGGCTTTCTTCTCGGCGGCCCGGCTGTCCGGCAGGCGCATCAGATGCACCCGCGCAGCCCGAAGCTCCGGCTCGCCGTCGCCCTTCTGGACAGAGGTCGGCATCAGAATTTCGCCGGTGGATTCCAGCGTGAACGCTTTCAGTACGTTCAAAAGGTCAACTCGGTCCATCTGTTACCCTCCCCAGCCGTTGAGCAGGCGCGTGATCTCGTGCTCCATGCGCTGCCCAAATGCTTCCTGAATCGTCTCGTCCATCTGCTCTATGACGTGCTCGTTGCGCATCATGTGGGCAGTAGACGGGCCGAACAGCTGCTGCACGGGGAAGCGGTCCTTGCCGACACGCTCAAATACCGCCGTCGGGCCGAATACCCGCCCGGCAAAGGCGTGTTCCAGCACAGCCGTTCCGCCAGAGCGCATCACCTGCGTTTGCAGACGGCCGGAGCGCGAATACCGTGTCCGGAACGTCAGCAGCGGCAGCACATTCCCCGCGTACATGATGCGCAGGCTGGCCACACCGCCAGCGTCGCCGGTGATGCTGGTTTTGCTGGTGACGTTGCGCATGAAATCGCCCTTGTTGATGGTGTACTCAGCGGCAGCGAACTGCCCGGCCTTGGTTTTTGCCTGATCTCCCGCGCGGCGCAGCGCCGCATAGGACGCCTTATAGATACCGCCCGGAATACCGGCGAGGAGCTTATTGGCGCGCTCGACGGTATTGGCGTTTGCTTCGCTTATGCGGACAATGCTCATTCGTCGATCGCCTCCAATTCCACCCGCAGCATCCCCATTTCGCAGTCCGAAGCGGCGACGTAGTATTCGCGGTAGAATCCACCGCCGCCCTCCTCGTCGTTGATCTGGATGCGCATACCCTTTTCCGGCTGATTGCCGCCGAGGTCAGACAGCGCGCAGTGCAGCACAGCTGACGCCAGATAAAGCCCCTGGCCATGGTCGCCGCTGCTCACCATGACGGGGCGCTCGCTCTGCTTGATGCCGGACAGCACGATGGGGATGTCCGCATACACCGCGCCGTCGTAGCGCACGGTGCGCCGGTCGGCAAACTCGCCGTCGTTGAGAAATACCGCAAGGTTATCCGCGGCAACCATGTCCTTGAACGCGCTCATTCCACAGGGGCCTCTGCCGAAAGAACGGGCGGCAGGTCGCCGTCTCCGGGGGTGACCTCGGCGGCGGTGATGGCGTCAATGAGCTGCGCCTTGGTCTTGAGCTTGCCGGTGCTGATGCCCATGTCCTCGGCCAGAGCGCGAAGCTTGTCACAGGTCAGCGCCGAGAGCTGTTCGGGGTCAAGATGGCCCGTTTCCTCGCCCTCTGCGGCGTTGTTGAGCGCAGCAGTGTCGTCGCCCGCCTGATTCTCGTCCGAGCCCGCAGGCGGCGTTGCAACGTCCTCTGCGCGCTCCTCCGGCACAAAGACGGCAACCTTCTGCGCGACAAGGCGCTCCTCCACCTCCGGCGCGGCTTCAAAGCAGCCGTCAACGGGGGTGTAGATGCGCTTGCCGATACGAGTGGAGCCGGAAATCATTCTGATCATGTTCCGCTCCTTTCTCAGCCGAGGACGTTCTTCGCCACGCGCCACGGGTTGATGCGGTTGGGGACGAACAGCGGGCGGCAGGAAAGCTGCGTCTCACGGGCGGGCGGACGGATGGTGAAGATGTGCTGCGGGACGCGCTTATTGGCGTAGGTGTGGAAATGACCGTCATTCTCCATCTGCGTCACGGCGCCGTACAGGCCGCGGCCCACGTTGGGCGCAATGGCGATGACCGTACCGGCAGGCACATAGGCGGTGTCGCGGCCGTTCTCGTCCTCATAGGTGCCGTCGGAAACGAGGATAGGGAGCACGCGGCCCTTGAAATTGAACGAGCCGATCTGATAGACGAACTCGGTCAGCTCAGACGGGTCGATGCGGCCCATCTCCACGCGGCGGTTATCCAGCATGGCGAGCACCCAGCCGTCCTCCATAAGGAAGTCGCCCACATCCTGCGCCACGAGGATTTCGCGCACGGGGCGGCCGCTCTGGGTCAGCTGGTGGACCATGGTGCAGATGTCGTCGTACCAGTTGCCGGGCGTCCAGGTGCCGTTGGCATAGGTGCTGTGCGCCCACGTCGCGGCCGGGGTGAACAGCGCGGGGTTGTTCGTGCCGTCGTAGAACTGCACGCCGATGTCCTCGTAGACATCCGCGCGGTCGGTGCGGTGGCGCATGGTCGTGCCGTTGTTCAGGATGGTCTGCACCGCCAGCAGCTCCTCGCTGCGGGAGATACGGGCGGACAGCTCCGCAAGGTCATGCACGAGGAAGTGGCGCTCGCGCTCTGCGGGGGTGGCCGTGGAGAGCAGCGATTCGCCGAAGCCACGGCTCTGCAGCTGATCCAGCGTCAGGGGCATTGCCACGGCGATATTGGCAGGCTCAAGCTCCGCCGTACTGAAACCGTCACGAGTGCCGGGGATGGAGCCGATGCGCGGCAGCACGAAGGGCGCGCGCTTCTGCTTTTCCTCCTTGTAGTCCGCAAGGACGCGGGAGGTGCCGAAAACGTCCATCGCGTCATCCGTGGGGAAGTAGCGGGTCTTGAAGAAAGACTGCTCCAGCGGGATTTCGCGCACCGCTGCGAGCATGAAATAGGTGCTGTAAATGTCCATAAAGTTCCTCCTTACATCATGTCGGTGAGGATGATGTCATACTTGCGCATGGCGTCCTCATCGGCAGCGCTCAGGGTGTAGCCGGACTTGACGGCGACGGCGGCGCGGTTGAAATTGCCGCAGCGGTACGCGACGGCCACCGCGTCGGCAGTCTTGCCGACGGTCACATCGTCCGCAAGGATGCAGTGCGGGGTCAGTTCCTCGGCGGCCACGGGGCTCTCGCCGGTCACAGCGGCCTGCGCGGTCGTGCCGAGAATGACGCACTTACCATCGCGGCTGGACATGGCGAGGATCGTGCCGCGCTTATAGGTCGTCTCGGCGCTGCCCTCCTTGCGGATCGTGACGCCGAAGGTTTCCGCCGCGGGGGTCAGCTTGGCGATCAGGTTGTCCACCGTGCAGCTGCCGATAGGTCTTACGAGATTCTTGTTCATGGCTTACTTGCCCTCCTTCCGCTTCAGGAAGGCTGCGACCGCAGCCTTGGCCTGCGCTTCGATGCCGTCCTTGTCGTCCTCGTCGCCCTTGCCGTCATCGGCACCGGGGGCGGCAGGCACACCGGACGCGCCGCTGTCCTTGGCGTCGCCGTCCGCGTCGGCAAGGAATTTGCTGCCCTGTTTGGCCGCTTTCTGCGCGGCGCGGTAGGCAAGCTCCTGTGCGGTACACTTCTTGTCACCGTACTTGGCTTCCTGCACCAGCTCGTCCGAAAACAGAGCGGACACCTCGTCGATCTCCTGCATACGGCGCTCCTCAGCCTGCACCGCTTCGGTGACGGCGGCGTTGGTATCGACGGCCGCGCGTGCGTCCGCTTCCACCTCGGCAACCAGTTCCGGGTACTTTGCCCGGAGTTCTTCCTTGGTCATAGAGTTATTTCCTCCTTTTTCACCGCCTGTGACCACAGGCTGATTTATCGCAGCCGACGCTTCCGCGCCGGGTGTGACCGTGGGGATGCTGTCCGGCAGCACCATGCCGGGGCAGAGGTGCATCTTGCGGCCGCGCACAAACAGGCAGCGGCCGTCCGCGCTGGCGGCGATGTCCAGCGGTTCAGCGTCCTCGATGACTTCATCGGCAAAGCCCTTTTCCACGGCTTCGCGGCCGGTCATATAGGTTTCGTCGCTCATCATGTGGCTGATGACCGTATCGCTCATGCCGCTTTTGCGCTTGTAGATGCTCACCATCGCCTTGTCGTAGCTGTCCATGCCCTCGGCGGCTTTGCGCATATCGTCGGCGTTGTATCCGCCGTAAAAGAACGACCAGCCCTTGTGAATCATCACAAGGGAGGACGGATTCACCTTGACCGTATCGCAGGCGCACATGATGACACTGCCGGCGCTCATGGCCACGCCATCCACAATGCAGGTGAGCTTCATGCCGGATGCGGCCAGCTCACGGAGCCGGTTGTGGATCACGATGCCGACCACAGCATCGCCGCCGTAGCTGTTCAGGCGGATGGTCGCATCCTTGCAGCCCTTGATTGCGTCCAGATCGTGCAGAAATTCGTCCTGCGCAATGTAGTTGCCCTCCAGCTTTTCGCCCGTCCACCAGTCCGTCGGCCACGTCTCCACGACGTCGCCGTACATCTGCACTTCGGCAGAAACGCCGTCGGAGCTGGACAGGGCATAGCACTTTTTCTTGATGTTGATGCCTTTCACGTTCGATTCCTCTCTTTCCAGATGTCACTTGATGGGATGTATGGGGCGTTCAGCCATTCGCGGATGCCCGCGCGGCAATCGTCGTTGCATCGGCGCTCGCGGCTGCGCGGGCAGTAGGCGCAGCTGTCGCACAGGTAGTTCCAGATGGCGTTTGCCATCTTCCACACGCCCAGCTCAAGCAGGTGCTCATAGTTAGTTGTTCGCATCGCCGTCACCGCCGTCCTCGCCATCATCCCTGCCGTCATCGTCGGGCGGGAGGGCCTGATGCGTCGGGCTTCCGGCAGCGGCGAGCAGTTCGTTTTCAGCCCTCAGCTGCTCCACGTTCTCCTGCCAGTCGCCGCCGCCCAGCTCACGGGTGATCTGCTCGTGGGTCTTGATGCCACAGTTGGTCAGCATGATTGCGGCCTCGGCCTCCTTCTTGGGGTCAAGCTGCCCCTGCACGGGGCCAATCCACCGCGCCCCGCTCCACGCAGCGCGCAGCAGTGGGTCGTCGAAAAAGCCGGGGGCCTTGATGCGCCCGCGGGCAACCGCCTCGGCCAGCCAGATTTCATATATCGGCTGGCAGAAGCCGTCCACGAACCACACGCGGCGCATTTTGAACGCTTCCCATGCTTCCAGCAACGCGCCGCGGCTGGCGGAATAGCTGGAATTGAACTCCTTGATCAGCACGTCATAGGGCAGCTCCAGCGCCGAGCCGATGATACGGCAGATGGTCTTGACGAAGGTTTCAAAGCCCGCCGTCGGCACGTTCGGATTGCCGAACTGTACCTTTTCACCGGGGGCAAGGTGCGTCACCGTGCCTGGCCCCATCTGATACTCGTTCTCACCGCTGGCAATCTCGCCGGGGTTCGCGTCTGGTACGCCGTCGATGTTGCTGCCGCCGACCTCGTTCACGGGGATCTGTGACGGGTCGGTTTCCGTCTCGATCCACGCCGTGAAAAAGCTCTGTACCAGCGCGGCCATCAGCTCAGCTTCCGTGTAGCGCCGGAGCTGCAAAAGCGGCTCAATGACCTGCGCCAGATACGGCACGCCGCGGTACTGGTCGGGCCGCTCGCTGTCCATGATGTGCAGGATGTTCGGTAGGCCGGTGCGCTCGCCGTAGGCAAGAACGCGCGTCCATTCGCGCTTTTCCTCCAGCGCGTCAGCCTGCGGATAGCTGTTGCAGACGTGATAGGCCACCACGCGGCCGTCACTGTCCACCTCCACGCCGTCATAGACCTTGTGGCCCACGCCCGGCTTTCCGGCGGGGATTTTCCCGTCAGTCAGGCGCAGCATGGAATAGCCGCCGAATTCATCCGGCGTGCTCACACGGTCGGCTTCGATCAAGTGGATGCGCAGGGAATAGGGGTTCAGCGGCGTGGGGGTGTAATGCTTCACAAGCGGGAATACGTCGCCGGAGAGCAGCCACGATTTCAAGGCCAGCTGCTGCAAGCCTGCGAAATTGTTCAGCCCCAGCGCGTCACAGTTGCGCGCCTTGTTCGCCCACAGCGCAAATTCCGCTTCCGCTTTCCGCTGCCACGCCTTTGCCGCTTCCGGAGACAGGCCCAGCAGGTCACGGTCGATGGTCGATTTCAGCGTCAGCCCAGTGCCGACGATTTTGGTGCGGTTGGTGTTGATGGCCGAAGTCGCCACCGGCGCGGCCATATACAGCATCCTTGACCGCTGGCGGAGCGTCATTCCGTTGCGGTTGATATCCTCATTGGGCGAGCCGCTGTCGGGGATAAAGCCCTTGAGCGCTCGCCGCGTCATACTGGCCCCGGCTTCGCTGTACCCTCTGGCCTGCACGCCGCCGCGCCGGGCGTTCTTCTTTTTGCTCATGCGTTTCGCCTCCTATGGGGTGAAAATAAACACAGCAGGAACGCACGGTTACGCATTCCTGCTGTGTTGCTATTGCACGCGTGCATTTTTGCGGAAAAAGCGCACGCGTGATTCGGTTATAACCGCGCTGCCCGGCAGCGAAAGGAGCAAATTCCGCCGGGCGGCGCGGTGCAAAAGCCCTTTCAGGCGATTTGCCGGTATCATTTTCGTGACCTCACGAAAAAGGTCACCAGTCGCGTGGAATCACGCCGAACGCCTTGCGCGGGCGGGTGTTCGCCAGCGCCGCTTCCAGCTCGTCGATTTCGTCCTCCAGCGCTTCAATTTCCTTTTTCAGCGCGGGGAGGTCAAATTTCGTGAGCTGCCGGTCGTCGATCATGTAGCTTTTCACGCCGCCCTCAATCAGCTTGATATAAGCGTCTCTCAGCCGGGTAAGCGCCCGCTGCCGGAAGTCCAGCCGCGCGCGCAGCTCAACTGCATCTGCCATGTGGTTCACCTCACCAATTGTCGTAATATCGTTCCAGCGCCGGAGCTTTCCTCCGTGCCGGTTGCCTTGCCGGTTCGGACGGGGCGCTCGGCGCTGTTGCAACGCCGCCTGTGCTGCGCGCAGCAGCCGCTTCCTTGAGCATCCTTGCGATCTTATCAAGGTCTTTCGGAAGCGCCTTGAACGCTGCCATTGCGTAGTTGCGGCAGTCCAGCGCCTCGTTGCGCTCGTGGCCGGGGATTTTCTCCCACACCCACGGCTGCCGCTTGTTGGTCTTGTATACCAGCCGTTCCGAGAGCAGCCCCGCGAAATATGCGCTGCCGTAATCGTCACGGAGAGGGAAATGACAATATTTCTGGCCGGGCGTCTGCACGGCCAGATTGTCCATGATGATTTGTTTGCCGGAATCGACACCGATCTGATACTGCCAGCAGTAGCCGACGATCACCTGATTCACCACGATCTTCATCTGTTTCGGCGGGGCGGTGTAGGGGCGGTCAGGCCCCGGTATGCCCTTGATGCAGAAAACGTGTTTGCCGATGCGCTGGCGGCAGCGCATACGCACATCCTGCGTAAAATGACCGCCTTCATCGACAAAGGACATGGACATTTTCAGGCCGACGCCGTTTTCAAAGTGGAGCACACGGTCGAAAACCATCTCGTCCAGCTTGTCCCATGTGGCGTCATCATCCGGACGTCCCATGATAATGCCCTTTTCGATGCCCCACGTCTCGCCAAAATTGCCGTGGCCCACGATCTCATACTCCATGCGGTCATCCTGCGTATCGACGCCGGCAGTCAGCACCAAAGTTCCCTCCGGCAGCTCGGCGGGGTATTCCTCGCGCCGCGCCATCAAGCTGTCCTCGTCCTGCAAATCGCCGCGATCTTCCCAGAGCAGCCCGAAACAGGTGTTATAGACGACCTGCATCTTTTTCGTATTGCCAATGGCGTTCAGGTATTTGAGAATGATGCTCTCCCATGTCGCCCACTGACTGACGAAAGCATTGAGCCAGAATGACCGCGTGCCTTGCTCGTAAGCGTCCGGGTTTTCTGCCTCCCATCGTGCAGGCGCGCGTTTCATCTGCAATTCGGTTGAAACACACGCGCAGCTGGGGCAAACGTAAAAGATATTCCGCACCTTGTAGGTCTTGTGACCGGCGATAAGGTTCTCGTCGTAGTCAAAACGGATGTCCGTCCAGTTGATCTCGTGGTACTCGCCGCAATGTGGGCAGCGAGATTTCCACCGCTCCATCGTCCCAGTTGCAAAGGAGGACTCGATGGCGCTCGCATTCTTAACAGTCGGCGTCGATACCTCGCCGGACTTGGCGTTATAGAAGGTGGTCTGGCGCGCCATGGCCAATCCCCACGGGTCGCCCTCGTTGCCGGCGCTCGTCGCCCAGCGGTCGCGCTCGTCGCCCAGCACATAGCGGATGGGCTTGGATGCAAGGGCGTGCGCCTCGGTGGAGCCGCACATCGTCAGAATGCCGCCGGGGTAGGTCTTTTGCAGGATGGTGTTGCCGCTGTCGCGGCTTTTTACCTCGACCACCTTGGTGCGCAGCGTGGGGCAGTCGCGGATCATCGGCGCAATGCGGAGCTTGGAATACTCCTTGGCATCAATCGTTGTCGGATGCACAAAGAGGATGGAGCCGGGGTCCTGGTCGATGACGTAGCCGATGCAGTTGTTGAGGAATTCAGACTTGCCAACCTGCGATGCGGCCACCATAACGATGTGCTGCACCTTTGGGTCTGTCCATGCGTTCATCGGCTCGCGCAGATAAGGGGTGCGCTCGGTGCGCCATGGGCCGGGCTCGGCGGAGCTCTCGGCGGATAGGCGGCGGTTCTTCTCCGCCCATTCCGTCACGGTCAGATCGTCCGGCGGCAGCATTCCGGCCATCGCCTTTGCAACGACCTTGTTCAGCCGCGCGATTGCGATTGCGCGGTTATTCGCCATCGGCGTCACGCTCCGACCAGTCGCGCCGCTCTCTCACGCGCTCCTCATATTTCTTGGGGTCATAGTGATAGGCGGCCAGCTCGCGCATGACCTTCCCGACTTCCTTGCGGATGACCTCGGACGCTTCTGCCGGAGTGGCCGCAGCCGCGGTATCCACGGCCAGCCGTCCGGGCAGGGCGTTCAGCGCGCCGCGGATGGTGTAGACCAGATCCTCCGTCATGGCCGCGACGTCCTCCGTGCGGTGCATCGAGCCTTTCAGCTCCTCTGCTTCCAGCTTGGCGATCGTCGCCTTGGAAGTCTTGATGGTTGCATCGGCAACACGGCGAGCCTTTTCAAGCTTTCGGTCTTCCTCATCCAGCGGCTCGGCGGAAAGGAACTTGATATATCGCTGAACGGATTCAGCCAGCAGGAAGTGACCCTTTCGCACAGTCGGCAGCGTCCCATCCTGCGCCATCTGCTGCACCCGCCGCGCTGTCACGCCCAGCACTGTGGCCAGCTCCGTGGTGCTGACTTCACTTTCATCAGAAATTTTCTCGACCTGTTCAGCCATATAGCAAACTCCTTTCCGTTCCGTTTTTCACTTCGGGACTCACCGGAATTGCACCGGAGCACCGCTTGAAGGCGGCGAGACCCTTATCCCGATGTGATCTTATATTGCATTCAGGAGGCCTTTATCTCAGCACCCTCGGCAGAGGGCGTCGGACAAAGCGGATTCAGCGGTGATTCCGCCGGCAAAACCGGCAAAATCCCGCTCGCTTATGCGGCAAATATCGCCGCCACTGCGGATAATGCGTAACGAAACACCGAAAAACAGCCTTACTAACTGACCGCTTTTCGGGGTCGGCGAGCGCGCGACAGACGGGGCGGGGGCGTCACAGTACCTTTTTGCGGTTGCAACAGCCGCAGAGGCACGCAGGCGGGGTTTCCCGCCGTGGGTAGTGTCGTCGCCTGCGTCGATGCGTTCCTCGTCTCCTGCGCGCTCCTGTGAGCTGGAACACGCTATGCCATAGTCACACCCGCGTGAGGATTTGCGCTCTGCTGTATGTGGAGCCTTTGGCCATGAGGTTGATGAACTCATCCTTAGAGAAGTCGGACAGGCGGAACACCTCCTCCGGACGCATACCGAGTTGCTTCCCGATCTCTTTTACGTCCTTTCCCTCAGCGAGCAGCTTCTTCACGATAGCCTTCATGGGTTCGAGCAGGTGTGTACCACGCGCGCGATTGTGCGTTATCGTGCCGTACATATCTTCGGCCGCGTCTGTGTGCGCGACGATGACAACAGGCACTTTACCGCCGAGCTTCGTATGCAGTGGCTCACGCCCTGCGACAGTCCAGCGGTGAAAACCATCAATGATGGTGAAATCAGGACGAACGACGATGGGCAGTGTCCAGCCGTTCGTCTCGATGGAACGAATGAGAAGGTCGAGGTTTTCCTCTGATACCTTGTTGGGGTTGTAGTCATTGGGCTTGAGCTTATCGCGGTCTACCCATTGCAGCGAGCCCAGCGGGGCGAAGATGTCAATGTCAGCCATGTGTTTCACCCCCCTTCCACGCGGAACTTCTTGGCGTACTCAGCGTAGGCACCATAGACGTTCTGATATACAGCGCGAAGGGTGCGCAGCTTGGGGTCGCCTGCGACAAGCGCATCGTGCATCTGCTTGTAGTCGCGCGGCCGGGCTACGCCGTCCACCTTGGTGTAGCAGCGGCGATATTGGATGGCGACGTGGCGGGTGGTGCTGTTGGTGAAATGGCGGTCGAAGTCCTCAAAGAGCATCTTCCGGACAAGCTCTTTATAATCGCGGTTGTCGGCAGCCTCGTTTTTGCGCCGGGTGCGCGAGCTGCGCTTGTACCATTCCGTGTCCCAGTAGAGCAGGGTCAGGTATGCGTTCGGCTCGCGCAGCTCTATCCTGCGCCAGAGATCGGGGTCTGTTTCGGCCACGTGCTTCAGGCCACGCAAAGAATCACAGGCGAAGAAATTGGATATGCGCAGAGAATGCCGGTTTTCGCCCGCCTGATAGATCCACAAATAGGCTTCGGGAATGTCCAGATGGTTGTCGCGGATATACATCCACACATCGTTGTCGCTCCAGTCGTAGATCGGGTAAATGGTGTTATTGCCGGTGATGCCCTGAAAGCCGAGGTTGAGCGAGCTCATATATTGCAGCCGCTGCACCGATTCTGCTGCGCGCACGCCGGTCAGCATAATGCCGTCCTTCGTGATGCGCGGAAGAAAGCTCTGATAATTCATGCTGCCCGCTTCGGTCATGTACGGGCTTGACGTGATGGCGAAGGGAGGGGGCTTTCGCACCCACACACTTTCCTTGCCAGGCTCCCATGTGACCCAGCTCTCGTCATTGGTGAGCTGGTTGAAGCAGGACACCTGTTTCAAGGGCAGGCAATACCAGTTGAACTTGGCTCCGGCCATGAGGAATTTCTTCCGCCAGAACTTCATCGCGTCGATGGAGCAGTCATAGATCGCTTCCTCGTCGATGAAAAGGCAGGTGAGCTGCCGGGCATCAATCTCCCCGCGCTGGATCAGCTTATAGACCACATCCGCCATGCAGATGGAATCTTTGCCGCCGGACAGGCTCAGGTAGACCTTGACGCCGTTGGAGAACACATTGCGCACACGCAGGCGCGCAGCGTCGACGCAGCTCATGGAGCCGAGCGCTCTCTTTACAGCCATATCTTTTCACCGCACTTCGGGCAGACGACATATTTGCCGACAGGCTGCGCCGCTTCGGTGCTCGCCGCAACAGCGTCAGGAGCAGGCTCCGGCTGCGCGGCTCGTTCGGCTTCGGCCTTGCGGTATGTTTCGGCCGCACCGGCGATTTCCTCCTTCTTGTCCTCGGTGATCAGACCGTAGGAGGACATCATCTCGTCGATTTCCGCCTCATTCGCAACCAGCGAGCGCAGCAGCTCGTCATCGAAGCCAGGCACGTCCAGATCGTCGCCCAGCTCCGCGATGAACTCATCAAAGGCTTTCATGTCGTCGACGCCCAAATCAAAGATTCGGTTGTCGGCCAGCATGAGCTTCTTCTTCTCGTTCTCGGTCAGGCCTTCGACCACATAGCAGTCCGCCTCGGTGCGCCCCATGGAGAGCAGCGTTTCATACAGGCCGTTGCCGGCGAGCATGACGTTGTTCTCGTCGATGACGATGGGGCGAATCTGGCCGAACATTTCGACCGAGCGCCGGAATTCTGTCAGCTGCTTGTCGGTGTGCATACGCACGTTTCTCTCCGGGCGTTTCAGCTCAGAGAGCAGTTTCGTGACCGTCCTCATGCGCGCACCGCCTTTCGCTTCTCAGCGCAGTGCCAGGCCAGCGCGGCGAGGATGCCGGCGCCGACGAAGTAGATGCGCACCGACGCCATCAGCGTCCACATTCCCATCACGCCGAGCGGAATTAGGATGTGCCACAGCAGGACCAATCCGAGGTTGACGCACAGGCCGATCCACCTGCCGAATGCAATATAAATGCTGTACATGGCACTCGACAGCGTAGACGTCCCGATCAGGGTAATCAGCACGGCTTTGAGCAGGCTCAGCGCGGGGGTAAATTGCGCCCACGCCAACAGGAAGGTGATTGCCATATAGATGCCGAAGAACAGCCCGCCCAGCGCAAAGGCGCGCTGCGTGTCCGCCTTCTGCACGCCCTCGGCATTCTTTTCGTTGTAGTCCAGAATGCGGAAGAAGTACGGGTAGGTGAACGGGCCGGGCAGCAGCAGGAACGCTTTCCAGATCCCGGCTTTCATATTCTCCGGCTCAAGGCCGAGGCCTATCACGTTCAGGTGTCCACGGGAATGGATCAACGCCGCGACCGTAACCACGACGGCCAGCGCATAGACCACGAGCCAGCCGAAGCCGTCCGTCAGGACGTTGCGGATCATGCCAAAGCGGAGCAGGATAACGAGGAAAATGACTGCGATCGCATACGCAATCCACGTTCCTCCGGATGCGCCCAGCGCGGTATCGGCAAAGACTGTCTGCATCCCGTTCATGGATAGCCACGATTGGAAGATGCACATGACGCCGCAAGCCCACATCATAGGCTTGGAGCAGAACACTTCCCGCACCTTCGGGATTTTCAGGGCGACCAGCCCGAACAGGACGCAGGCGAACGAGTTGCCGAGCACCCAGATCAGGGACGGGATAATCCCATAGGTCTGTGTCATGGCCACGCCGTTCATCAGCGATCCGATACCCGCCCACGTCGCACAGATACTCAGTGCGTAGTACAGCAGGGGATTGTTTTTGAATTTCTTCTTGATAGCGACAAACATATCGCTTCCTCCTTTGTGATTGTGCCTGCTGCCGGCATCGGTGGCGATCCGATACCCGCCCAGACCAGACCTCGCGCAAAGGAGCAACGCGGGGCCACAGCCTCCTTTCCAAAAAGAATGACGGCCATCCCTTTCGGGACGACCGTCTGGCTTATGTAGGATTTTACGAGTTTAACCATACTCCTATGTTCGCAAAACAGCAAGTAACACGTTGCAACAGCGCGTAACAGCTTTTAAGAGCCGAGGTAGCGGTAACACACCATCTTCACCGATTCTTCTGAATTACGGCCTCCTACGACCGCTGCGACCTCTTTCCACGTCAGCCCACGCAGGAAGCGCAGCCGGAAGATGAAGCGCGTCTGCACGTCGTCTATTGCGAAAATGAACGGCGCGATCAGCTCCTCGCTGGCTTTGACCTGCCGCTCAATCTGCTCCAGGTCTGATTCTGCGTCTGCAATTTCTGATGCGAGGTCGCCGACCTTATCCTTGACGCCGGGCGTGTGGGGCATACCTGTAATCACAGCTGCGCCGGGGTAAGCCGCATCGCGCAAAGATTGCAGCATTTCTTTTGTCGCCGAGAGCGTTTTCAGCAGCTCAAGGTGCTGATTTAATTCCGTAAGCGTCAATGGCTCACCCCCATATTGTCATTACTTTTTGCTGGACTTCTGCGCGCCGGTTTCTCCAATCCGCATTTGCCTGTATGTCGGCTGCACGACCTCCACCGATACGACGCGGGTATCGCCAAAGCGCTCCAAATCCTGCGCGATCTGCTCCTTGATGCCGATGGCCTGTCCGGGCGGAGCATTCACATGAACTGTGATAATAAGCATGGTCACACCGTCTGATATTTGCGGCCCTTTTTGTTGTAGGCCATATCGACCGGCGCACCGCAGATGAAGCAGGTGTATGTAAAGCAGTCGTCCGTAAGATTTGTCTGATAGCGGAATCGCTGCCCGCATTTGCAGCGAACATACATCGGCACGATGTCATTCAGCGGCGTCAAGCACCCGCAGTCGGCACAGCGGTAATTGGAAATGGGGGCCTTTGCGCAGAAGCCGTGAATCTTCCCGCAGCCATGACACCTGATGAACAGGAATCCCTTGTATGCGACCGGCTTGTAGATCTTGCGGGATTTCTCTGCGGGTGCGCTGGCGTCGACACCGGCCTGCGGGGCGGGGACTTCGTGCTTTGGGGCCATCTGCACCGGCTCAGGCGCTTTGACGTTGGCATTGTCGGGAAGTGTTGCGCCGCGCCACTCCGGGCGGCAGTCCACGCCGGAGCCGAGCGCACAGGTCCAGCGGTTCGCCCCGCTGAATTCCTCCTTGAGCCCATGCCTGCAATACTCACAATTCCCGTTCAGCCAGAGCAGTGCTGCAATGTCGGTGTGAATAGCTTCAAAAACTTCTTCGAGCCCGTACAGCTCACTGGCAAGGTCAAAGAGTTTGCTGTAATCCTCGTACTGAATGCGCCCTTCGGCGTTCAGCTCGTCGATATAGGCGATCAGGTTTTCATAGTGTCCCATCGGTTTCCTCCTTGCGGTCGCTGCTGCCGAGCAGTTCCTCTCCGCGTCGCTTTAGCCTTTGACGCGCCTGCTTTTGCAGAGATTCAATATCGGCCAGCTTTTGTTCATAACCACGGATGACTTTCTCACGAAACTTTTTCGTATGCGCCATCCTGATTTGCTCCGTTACCTTTTTGCGGCGCTCGATCAGCTCTCGGAATTCGGCGTCGGTTGTGAGGACTTGATACCGCCATGAGCACTTCGGGCAGGTGAAATACTGGACTTCTATTTCACCGTCAGCCAGCGTCAGGATGTCGGAGCGCCCCACCGAAAACTCTGCGCCGCATTTATTGCAAATAATTCTCTGCATACATCAGCCCTCCTTTGCGTACTTGTATTTTCGCGGTGGCGGGCATTCCAGCCCGCACCGGCTTGGGTTGTTCATGCACGGATTATTGCACTTGTGATGCTTTTTGTGCCAGCAGTCAGCGCAGCAGCGCCGCTCCCGATACCGGTCGCAGTAGAAATTGGAGCAGTACCGACCGTTATAAACATCATTGCTCACAGCATCACGTCCTCCTGTTCTGGCGTCGTCCCAGCTTCTTTCGCTTCCGCGCTATCCGCTTTTTCTCTTTGAGATTACGGACAACCTTGTCGCGGCCGCGCTTATGGAAGCGCCCCTCTCCGGTGATGCGATTCGGCTTAACGACTGGCACGCTCACAAAATCGGGGGAATATCGCGGCAATTCTGGCAACGCCCTGAAATTTTCCGCCAATTCCTCATAAACCGAATCCTGTATGAAGTCGTAGCTGGAACTGTCAATATATGCAGGCAGCTCCTCTGCCTCGTTGGTTTTCCGCAAAACAGTGACTATGCCCCGATCGTCAACCTCGCAGACCAACTCACATTCAGGCCAGCCGGTTTCACGGCTGACGGCCTTTTTTACATCTTCAAGAGCCTTTTGGTTGATTGGAGTGCCGAGAAACTGTTCGAGGGTTTTCAGATTAGGTTCATTCATTTGCTACCTCCGGCATTTCTGTCACATAACACCAACTCTGCGGTGGTCTGTCGAGTTCTCGCAGCTCAAAACCGTTTTTCATTGTCCGTAAGCCAATAAACTCGCCCAGATCACGTGGCGTATCGTAGATGCGCAGATTGGAGATATGCCAGCCGTACAGAACCGGTGTTCTGGCTCCATACGCGTTGAGTTCCCCCTTTGATACACATGATGCGGATATGGCGTTAATTTCGGCTGCAATATCGTCATTGCCCCATTCGTTGAGCGATAGATAGCAATAATCAAAATTTTCGGGAATTCCTCGTTTCTGAATTTCATAAATCCGGTCGCAGGTAAACTCGCCAGCAATATGCCCATTGAAAACGTCCCAGATTTTGTCCGCTTCTGCTCTGCTATACCCTGAAATCCGGGTAAATTCTGTGAACCAATCACCACGGAAAATATCCCCCCACACAAGGAATGGCCTTCTATTTGTGCAGTAGATATAGCACTTAAACGGCATGTCCAGCTTCGGTCGCGTCTTGCGTACCTCGATGGTCTTTTCGCCGGAAACGATTAACTCGCACCATTCCGGACGAATGCTAATAAGCACACTTTTATCCATTTGAGCCCTCCAGCATGAACTGCCCCGTTGCATACGCCTGATAGAGCGTCCTGCCGTTTTTGTCGGCAAGATACGGGAAGAACACTTCATCAACGGCCACGTCGCAGGATTCCACAAGCGCGAGCTGCGCCAGCACCCAGTCGCGGATGTTCCTCCACGCCGTTCTTTCAGCCTGCGCACGGTCAGCCTTGACTTTCTGTGCAGCGAACACTCGCAGCGTCCCATCCACGGCCGCAGGGAGCCGGAATCCCCTCGCGCCGGCCGCAGTCTCAATGGCGAACGTGACCGCTGTCGGCTTTCCGGATTCGTAGTCCACCATGATTTTTGTAGCGCCAGCACGGGCAAGCGCGCCCTGTATCTCGCCGAGGCTCGTGTAGATGTCCACGCCGCTGGTGTAATTCTTAATTGCCATCCTGCTCCCCCTTGCTATTCACTCACGCCGAACTCTTCCAGCGCCGCTACGTAGCATTTCATGCACATATAGCAAAGCGTTTTTACCGCTCCATGCGGCTTTCGGGCCATAATGCATACGCTGTTCTTTTTCAGGCGTTCCTGCCCACACTTAACACATCTGCAAATGAATCTCTCGTCGGCACGAACGCAATCACAATCTACATCATAATGTCCCATTCCGCTTTTCCTCCAGCGCACGTTCAGCTTCCTCGCGGGTGCGGAATACGCCTGTGTACTTGTGCATGCCCATCTTTCCAATGAGGGTAACCGCATCATGCACGTTGCTTATTTTGAATTCTGAAATTACAGGATTTTTCATATTCCCGCAAAACACACGGTACACTGTATCGCCCACCTTGCACGGCAGCACCAAAAGCCGCCCGTCGCCGTTGGCGTCCATCCACATCACAAATCTCCGGTGCAACGGCCCTGTGGTATCGTGCATCAGTTCTTTGACTTCCTCCGGCGTCAGCCCTGTGGCCTCATAAGAGGCAAGGCGGGCCAAAGCAACTTCATACCCACGACGGCAATAGAGCCGCCCTTCGGAATCATACCAAGTCAGTCTATCCATTGGCGTCCTCCTTCGGCTTGAAGCTGCTCGCCGCCCGGCAGCTCCCCCAATGGGGAGCGAAGCCGGTACCGGTGGCCTTGTGCGGATCTTCGGTATACTCACAGGAGATAACCTCGCCGTTCGGCGTCACGATCTTCTTGCTGCCGGAGCGGGGCTTTTCGATGTAATAGCGAGGGGCAGCATCACACGGCATGGCCTTTCCGCCAGGCGTCCCAATCCAGACGATAGCTGCGCCGCAGCCCTTACAGGTGGCCGATCTCATCATCATTCAGCCTCCTTGCCAAACAGCTCATGCGTACCGTCCTGGAGCGCCTTTTCGTCGTCGGACATCTCATAGCCCAACTTGACGAGCAGCGCATAGATGCGGTCCAGATGCTCATTTTCCTGGTGCTTCATAGTGTAGCTGTTCCAGTAGCTACAGAAATAGCCCTCGGATTTGCGGTCACCCACCCGCGCATAGACCATTCGCAGCAGCGCCTTTTCAGGCGTCTTGCTGATTGCATCGGTCACGGCCTGAAGCGTAAATTCGGCATCGTCCTCGCCGTTATCATCGTCCTCCTCGGCAAGAGGCTCAGCACCGGTAGCCCGTGCAATCTCATCTTCGGTGAGCCAGCCGGTGTCATCCCAGTATTCGGCGTAGGCCCACAGCGCCACAATGTCCGCAAGGTGCTTTTTGATGGCGGTCGTGGAAACGGTAGCTACGAAATCGGCACGAAGCTCATAGGCGCGGGCAGTGGCTTCGGCCAGTGCCTGTTCAGCCGCATTCTTGCGCTCCTGCTTCATCTGCTCCTCACGCTTTTTGGCTTCCTCCTCCGGTGTGAGGACGGCCGGCCCATCCTTGACCATCAGCGTGATATAGTACATTTCGACGAGGAAGAAATACTCGACGGTATCTGCGTCCTCCGGGCGGTCCACCTTGACCTCGCTGTTGACATAGAAGCTCCTGACGAACTTATAGCCGGTCCTGTCGGTGATCTGCGTCGCAAAGGAGCTTAACTGCTCCACCCACGCAGCCTTGCGTTCCTCCGCAGCCTCGGCATCAATGGCCTGTTTCAGCTTATACTTGAAATTTTCGGTGCCGATGTAGTCGAGCATTTCATTCTTACGCTTCGGGCTTTTCAGTTTGTCCAGCTCCATATAGTCATACAGGCTGGCGCCGCGTCCCTCGGACTTTTTGAATTTATCCTTGTCCAGCTCCAAGAGTTTCACGCGGCGTCGGACGGTGGCTGTGGAAAAGCCGCAGTTTTCCGCAATATCCTTGACCGTATCGCCCATGTCAAGCATCATCTGAAAACCTTGTGCCTGCTCATAGACGGTCAAATCAGAGCGCTGCATATTCTCCGTGAGCATGGTGCTCAGCTGTTCCCGCTCCGTCATTTCAACCACCGCGCAAGGCAGTCCCTCCAAACCGGCCAGCTTCGCGGCCGCAAGGCGGCGGTGGCCAATGATGACGCGATAGCTTTCTTCGTCCCACGTTCCTGAGATTGCCCCGATCAGCGGGACAACGGTAAGGTTCTGGAGTACGCCGTTGACTTTGATGCTCTCGGCCAGCTCGGTCACGTCGCCCACGTCTTTGCGCGGGTTGTCGGGATGCGGCCATAACTTTCTGACTGGAATATTCTTGATTTCTGCCATGAATTGCTCCTTTCATGCTCTGCCGATGTAGGGCGGCAGTTCCCCGTATTTCAAAAAAATGTGAGCTGGCCGGTTTTCGTTTCCGCCAGCGGTTTAGCCTGTTCCGGCGGTGCGGCAGGCACCGGCGGCTCTGCCGGTACCTGCTCTGCCGCGTTTCGGAACAGAAGATCCATTTGCGCCCCGATGCGGCGGTAGTGCCAGCAATCGCGGTAAAACATCGGGGTGTACCACACTTGCGGACCGTCGACCGGCAGCAGACCTCGCTGGTCAAGGCAGGTCGATGGATGCAGGAGCGAATCGGCTACGACCACATATCCGGGGCAGCCGAGCAGGCTCAGCTGGATATAACACATACAGCCAGCGAGGAAATCAATGTCCTGCGCCACGAACAAAACGGAAGTCTGATAATTAACGTCTCGTCTCCGGCACTCGTTTGCAAATGCAATCAGCAGCGCACCGGCTCCGCAGGCGGGGTCATTTACGGATACCCAGCCCCGCTTCTTTATCTGCTCCGTCATATCGGGGGCATATGTCATAGAGGACATTGCCCTGCAAACATCGTATGGGGTGAAGAATTGACCCTTCCACTCATTTCCGAGGCCGAGCGCCATAAACAGCTCGCCGAGGAAATCTTGGTCAGGATCGCGCTCAAGCTCGGCTATGACCTCGAACAGCATATCCGAAAAGGCTTCAAGCTCTTTGGCGGAATACTTGTATGCTCGATCGCGGTACATCGCTTCCCGCTCCTTGGCATACGGGCCACCGGTGGCATTGGCAATGGCGATTGCGGACATGATGATGAAATCCTGCCAAATATCCCAGTGCGAATATTTCCCGCTCAGCCCGTCTATGAGCCGGACGATGTTCTTCTGGCTTTCTCCCCTAAGATGCCGCAGGGCGTTCCTCATGGCTTAGCCCTCCGTGTCCGCGGCCGGAGTGCTTTCGGCCTTGGCTTCGCTTACAGCCAGCTCACGGCCACGCTCCACACCGCGCATATACACACGATACAGGTAGGCGGTCAGCTGTCCTTTGTCCATGTGCTTGATAGCCTTGTAATCGGAACGGGAGAGGACGGGCATCTGATCGGTGTTACTCATTGTCTGCACCCTCCTCGATGTCGTCAGGCTCGTCGGCGGCCAGCACCTCGCGCGGCTCAGAGCCGTTGTACGGGCCGATGACGCCCAACTCCTCCAGCGCATCAAGGATACGCGCGGCCTTGGCGTAGCCGATGTTCATACGGCGTTGCAACAGGCTTGCCGTGGCCTTATTCTCTGCCCGCACAATAGCGGTCGCCTGCTGGATGTCGGGGTCGTCCTCGTCAAGCTCTGAGCCGAAGTCCTCCGGCTCATCGGCATCCTCCGCTTCGTCCTCGATGTCCTCGTCAGCGGCTTCGTCTTCGTCGATAACTGGCATCAGGCCGGTGCGCAGCGCACCCTTTTCCATGACATCACGGAAGAAATACTGCTGCCAGTAAGTAATCATCTTGACCAGCACGGTTTCGATCTTGGTACGGAGCGTCTTGCTGATGGTGAAGGTGCCACCGGTGACCTTGGTATCAAGCGTGCCGTCCTCGAAAATCCACGTCATAACGGCATCGGGGCTACGATAGCCGACCTCCTCGACGTTCTCCAGCATCGAAATCTGCGCGTCCATTCCCGACACGGGCTTGATGGAAAAGGTGATGGGATACTTGTCTTTCACGAAGCGATAGACAAGATCGTGCTCGTCGCACAGGCCCTGCATCTTCTTTTTCTGCGCTTCGTACATAGAAATTTCGCTCATGGTAAATCTCCTTCCATTTTCAGTTGAGCAGAAGCAGCGTGCCGTTCCACGCCGTCTGCACACGGTATTTCTCCAAATCGGCCTCGGTCACATACTTCCGGCCGAAATGCTCTTTCATGCGCGCCCACACATCCCACGGGACGCGATAGACCTCGCCGGAGCTGAATCCGGCAACCACAAAGCACCTTGCGCCGAGCGCCTGATGACGCTCCATGTAGTCCTGCTGGGTCTGGAGGACGCGGCTCTGCTCCATGCGGTCAGCGGCGGTGAACTTCGCCTCAAACATGACCGTGCGGCCGCCCTTGATCGTACCCTTGTAGTCCGGCTGCGCCTGCTTTGCATAGAAAGCGATAAACTTTCCGTTCCCAAGGCTTTTGGTGGGATGCATCGGCTCAGGCGTCTTTTCAACGATGGCGAATCCCTTCTGCGCGTAGTAGGCGAAAGAATCGTCCAGCCGCTGTTCAAACTGTGCGCCGCGCGCCTTGGCGATTTTGCCGAGCAGCTGCCGCTTCGGGTCTTTCTTTGCCGTCATGACAGGTACCCTCCCAGCCACAGGCCACCGGCAAACATAGCCAGACCGGCAGCGCCTTGCCACAGGATGCGGCTCATGGGAATAAGGTCGTAGTCACTGGCGCCGGCCGTGCCGATCATGACCACAAATCCGATTGCAGCGACGACCGCACACGCTCGTCTGAATCTCTTTCGTGCCATAGTCTCACTCCCAGATGTACTCACGGCAGAAAACGTGATCGCCGATTTTGCGCCATACGCGGTCGTTTTCCCCACCGCGGGAGAAGAACACCACGTCGGGGTCGGTGAGCGTGTCACCGTACAGCGCTTCATTGATGGCGTCATACTGCGCTTGCGTCGGCGTTGCCGTGCCGAGCAGTGAAATCGTCGAGAACTGCGGAACGCTTGTGCCTTCTCCCTGATGCAGCACATCGTGCACAGTATCGGGAAAACCGCTGTGCAGCACCCTGTTGAACACTACCTCGACTACGGCTTGTTGCCCCTCGGCGCTCTGATTGCCAGCTTCCAGAAATAAAATCTCCGCCAGCTCCTCAAGCTCCTCGTCCGTCATGTCGATGTAGACATATCGGGCAGCGCGAGCGGGCTTATCCCACGCGGGATTAACTTGCTCGACTTCCGGCTGCTCCTCGATCACGACCGCTTCCGGCTTTGATACGACGGGCAAATCTAACTTGCTGGTAACTTGCTGCGCGGGAGCAGGATCATCCCCGCCAGCGCTGATACGAAAAACGATGACACAGGTCAAAGCCGCAAACAGGCAGACAAGCAGCGCCGACAGGGCTTTCGTGTTTCTTTTTCGATTCATGGTTTCCCTCCTATCTGCTTCACGCCAGCGCCAACCGCTTTACGCGGGCCGCCGCCGAGGGCGTTGGTCTGGCGGAGCACTTTTTCATACGCTTCTACGAATTTGCTGTAGTTGTATTCCTCGACCATTTCCTTATGGCCGTCTCCGAACGTGTGCTCCTCCTTGATGACAATGCAATCGGGACCACCAATCATTTCGATGGCGCGGCGCATGTCTGAATCTTCCGGCAGCATGGCAAAGAATTCTTGGGGGGATTTTTCAAACACGTCTATTTCAAGCTTTACCCGATTCCACGCGCTGCCTATTTGCGCCTTTACCTCAGACTGGACAGCTTCGGCTTTTGCCTTGAACTCCGCGATGGTCGGCGGGTATTTGCACTCACGCACGAGCTTCATCACGGCCCGACAGCCCGTCCAGTAGTCGATCTCCGGCAGCGCCGTTACCCAAAGATTGATGGTCGGACCGAGTTTGGCGACGCCGCCCTTGAATACCTCTGCATTGGGATAAGCGAGCAGCATGACGGCGAAAATCTCTGACATTTCCTTGTGCGTCATTGGTAGTCCTCGCTAGCGTACATTTGGTGAAGCTGCTGCAGGTCGCCCATTGCCGATTCGCTGGCGCTCGGCCTACCGCCGTTGCCGTTGCTCCGGATGCCCCAGCGCCCACGGCTGCACCTGCGGACGACAAGGTTCCAGTCCTTCCACTCGTTTTTGTTCCCGTTGGACTGAGCTGATTCGTCCAGATATGTAATGCAGCGCATGAGTTCATCTTCGCCGAGATCGTCCAGCAGGCGGGCATACTCATCATCCGTGAGCCGCACCCAGCCGTATGCACCGTACTTATGGCGGGGGATTTCCTGCTTTTCATCTGTGGACGGATCGTAGGGCGTCGCGACATTCTCGCGCTCGTTGTAGCGAGCCGCAAGGTACTCACGGAAGCGGTCGCATTTGACCTTGCGGATCTCATTCAGCAGCGGCCTGTTCAGCTTATCTGAGGCCGTCCAGTTGTAGCGCCACCAATTCAGGATCAGCAGTTCTTTCGTTCCGGCATCATAGCGGAGTACATCATGCGAGTTGTCCAGCCGCCGCAGCAGATGCTGCACAGAATCCGTGTTGTAGCCCGTTTCATTTGCCATCTGCTTGACGCTGATCTCGTAGCAACCGCACAGATTGGTATGAGGATTGGTCATGCAGTAGAGATACATGTACCTGTCCTCCGGCGTAAAATCGTCTACAACCTTACTGTCCTGCCAGAAATCCATGCTGATATTCCGATAATTTGCCATTGTGTTTCACCTCCTCGTGGAGCCGCCCGGATAACCGGGCGGTCACACATCAGAACGGAAGCTCTCCGTCGTCCTCGTCCACGGGCGAAAAGCCGCCGCCATAATCGGAAGCAGGATAGCCGCCAGCGGGCGCGCCGTAACTGCTGGCCGGAGCGGCACCGTAGCCTTGCGGCTGATAGCCGCCCTGATACCCGCCGCCGTCACCGTCGCGCTTACTGTCACCGAAATAGATATTGTCGGCTACAATCTCCGCGCTGCGGCGTTTGTTGCCGTTGTTGTCCGTCCAGTCGCGGATCTGGAGCCTGCCCTCCACCACCGCCATGCGGCCCTTGGAGAAATACTTGCAGACAAATTCCGCTGTCTGGCGCCACGCAACGACATCGATGAAGTCCGTTTCCTTTTCTCCGCTCTGAGATTTGAAATCGCGGTCGCAGGCCACGGAAAACGAGGTCACGGCAAGGCCGGACTGCGTGTGGCGCAGCTCAGGGTCGCGGGTCAGACGGCCCATGACGACGATCTTATTCAGCATCGGGCTTGTCCTCCGTCGTTACCGATGTGTCAATCGTCAGCATTTTCATGCGGTATACTCTGCTGCGTGCAGACTTGATTGCATCAAGTACCTTTTCCGCACTATAACTGGTGCCGTCTGAGAGGGTCTCCTCCAGCACGTCACGCTCGGTTTCAGCACGAATCAACTCCTCGTAGCGGTCCTGCGGGACGAAGACAAAGCCGGGATCAAGGCAAAGCTCCGCGAACAAATCAGCGGTTTCCTTTTTGGAATTTTCCATTGTCGAAATCTCCTTTCGAATCATCTATGATTTTGATGACCTGTTGACACTGCTCAATGTCAAACATGCCGATGTGGGTCTTGGCAGTCGGCAGGCCCATCTTTTCAGCGAGCCACGCATAAGCGGCATTGCGCCGATGGTAAAACGGGCTGGAACGGTACATCCAGAGCGGGTCGAAAGCGGCGTGGGCTTTCACCTTCCACGAGCGGAGCGCAGCGTCAGCCAACCGGCCCAGCGGCTTGTCCGTCCGGCCATGACAGCCGACATACGCGCCGCAGTTCCGGCAGAGGTAGGCGGTGTGGCCGAAGCTGCGGCCGTAGATTTCGGAATCATCGACCAGCGCGGCTTCGTGGCCGCAGTAATCACAATAGACTTTCAATAAAACCGTCCTCCTCGTCGTCAAAGAATCCTTCCGTGGCATCTTTTTGGGGGTATCTACGCTGCAATTCCGCCGCGAACAGAACAAGATAGCTTCTTGCAATGTCACAGAGCCAATCGTCGTACTCCGGCAATTTCCGCTTGAGCAGAGATATGCAGTTCCTGATATGCCGGTCGCTCATGTTAGAAATCTTGACGGTTTGATTTTCTGCCGTAATCCAAACTTTTGCGTTTACTGCGCCCCATAGCCGGTTGACCGTCTCGCCATATTCCTGTTCTTCGAGTACGCTCTGAATAAGCATTTCAACCATCAGTTCTTCGCCATAGCTCATCGTCCCCATGCCTCCTTATAGCGGGCAAGCTGCTCCGGCGTGTCGGTCTGAATGCCGACTTCCTGGCACTCCGAAATGACGCCATCCAAAAATGCAGCCATTTCCTTGGAGGAATATTCGCTCGTACCCTTGATTGCACGGTAATGAATGAACTTCTTGCCGTCGATGTAGCCCGCGCCAACCTCAGCGTAGTGACGGGCCACCAACGAGGGCGGGATGCCCTCGCGCAGAGAAAAGAGCACTTTGCACTCGTTCCCCGCCTCGTCGGTGTAGGTTTCGCCGGTGCCGTAGCGCCGGAGCATATCTTCGTAGACCGAATCTTTGTCCGACTTTACGGCGACGGCCAGCTGCTCGATCAGCGACCATGCATAGTTGTTGGCGTTCAGGCTGCGCGGTGTCGCGCGGCGCTTGATGGTGAACGTGATTTCCTGCTCGCCCAGCTCGTCCCACAGCTTTTTGCAGCTCTCGCGGGTGGTGAGCGTCAGGACACTTTCGCCGCTGCGCGCAAATGACCAGTCTTTCAGCTTCCCGTTCATAGCGCTTTCCAGTGCTCCTGATAGACAGACATCAGATCGACGGCGCGCAGCCAATCGAAGAAGTCTGCAATCACAGGGCGAATGTCACCGGCTTCATCACGCCGGTAGGTTTCCGGCCAAACGGCACTGCCGTTGCTGACGAGGTATGTAAAACGGTCGGCTTCAGGAATCAGTTCGAAATAGGTGGGATGCTGAGTGCTGGAAAAATACTTGCCGGGGTCGTAGCCCTTGGAAAACTTGATGTCGATGATTTCTCCGGCTTTCAGGCAGTCCAACCGCCCGTACAACAGCAGCTCCATGTCGCCAACCATAATGGCCTTTTTCGCCTTGTACTGGAGGATGCCGCCAGCGCACCGGCGCGCAACCTTTTCGGCGGCGGAATACCACTGCTCGCCCAGATCTGCATTGCCGTTGATGATGGCCGTCACCAAATTCTCAAAGCGAATGCCATTCTGCATAGCTTCGGTGGTGGGCGTCGGCTCACGCCGCAGCGTCGCCATGAACTCTCCCATGGGGTCGCTCTCCGAGGTCGCGTCCTCGTAGGGATTCTCCCGCATGGTGTAGAGCCACGAGGTCAGAAGGGAATGCGTCATCAGGTAGCGCATTACTCCGCCTCCTTTGCCTCCGCAGGCGCCGGCGTGTACTTCTTCAAAACCTTGTCGAAGAACAGGCCGCATTCCTTGATTTTCTTATTCCAGAGCACACCCAGCTCCTTGTTAGAGGTCAGTGCGTGCTTGATGGCCTGATACTTCGGCATAGCCGCATTTGCGGTGTCAGCGTCAACGATGCCGGCGATGATGGCGGTACCCTCGACTATTGCGGCCTCATAGGTGGCCTGATCGGCGGCGTTCTGCTCAACCTCCGCGGTGGCCTTGGTGTTGTACTCGGCAAACAGCTTCGTCAGGAAATCGTTGGGGCTGGACGGGCCAAGCGCCGGAATCTTACGAATGCCGGAGATGCCGCGCGTACCCTTAGCAAAGTACCGCTCGCAGTTCGAGAATCCGATGGTGCGGTCGTTGCCGTAAATCTCCACGAAGCCGCCGAGGTCCATAGGCTCCCAGACGTTGTTCTTGGTCTGGCCCTCGACCTTGATGCGGAGACGGACGTTATCGCCATCCTTTTCCTCGGTCGCGTGGAACACGATCACGATGTTCTTCTGAAGCTCATAGAAGCAGTAGTCCATCAGGCGAACGAACTCCTTGCCGACGAAGCCGTAGCCCTTGAGCGACAGGCTACCGTCGCGCTGGCCATACTTGGGGTCCTTCTTGATGGCCCACAGGGACATGAGGGAAATGAGCTTGCCGCCGGTATCGAAAACCAGCGTGTCATAGTCTCCGAGGTTTTCGGGAACAAGGTCGCTCAGGATTTCATCGTAGTTCTTGGGCTGGATGTACGGCTTGCGGTAGCGCGGCTCGATACGGTCAATGCCGAAATCGACGTCGATGTGCAGCGGGTTCGGGGCGGACAGGGCCAGCGTGGATTTGCCGATGCCAGGATAACCGGCAATCAGCATACGGATTTTCTTTGCGCCCTCCTGAATATCGTTAGGGTTTCTGATCATGGTAATAGCTCCTTTCAGTCAGCGACAACTTCGTGCCGCAGAGTGATAATTTCGTGGCAGCGGCGGTTGTAATTGCCGTCGCGGTACATCTGGGTTCTCATAAACGAATCCTCGTTGTAGATGCTGGAGCAGTTCACGATGCCCTCGGTCTTGTCGGGGTGATAAACGCGGAACGCAGCGCAGGCCGCGTGGATATCCGGGGCGTCAACTTCCGTCCAGCCGCCGAAAAACGGCTGACCGTCCGTGCCGTAGGTGAAATAAAACCTTGCCATTACTGTCCCTCGCTTTCCCACTTGATGTCGCCGCCGCTCTCGCTGATGGCCATTGCACCGAGGAATTTAATATCCTCCTCGTCCAGTCCAATGAGATCCCGTTCTCCGGCATCGGTATAGCCATCTTTGAGAAGCACGATGTCTCCGACAATGGGGTTTCCGTGGTAAATCGTTCCGTAGAGAAAGCTCCCAAACAGGTTCCACGGTAAATTTTGCAGCAAGCCCTCTTCGTTGACGACCATGCAGAACGGATCGGGCAGACCCTTCGGGTGTACGACCTCAATCCATCCGCCGACAGCCTTTCCGATGGTCTCATAGGCAGGCTCGTCGAACTCCCTGACCTGCATCTTGTTTTCGGTATTGATAACCAGTCCTTTCATCATTGCTCCTTTCCGGGGAAGCACTCCGGCTCCTCCCAAGCGTCGGACTGCTTGATGCAGATATCGCAGCCGACGATATTCAAATCTTTGTCTCTGAAAACTTCCTCGCACTCTTCGCCGCAGGCAGGGCAGCGGGGGAAGATCGGCTCCTTGCCGTCCGGGAAGCCGGTGCGCTCCATGTTTCTGATCACGGGATGATCAGGCAGGTCATAGCTCATTCCGTGTCACCCGCTTCCTTGATGTATCGGCGGACAATAGCGGTAAGCAGGTCCTGCATGGTGGCGTAGCCCTCGGCCGCTACAAGCCGTTGCAACGCCGCATAATCGGCATCTTCAAGCCTTGCTGAGATACGACAGGTCAGACGCCGGTTATCCTTTTTGGGCGCTTTCCACGCCGTTGCCAGCTCTGGTGCGAAGCGGGCGTAGAGCGCTGCCATTGCATCTGGCCGCAGGCTCACGCCGTAGGCCTCGCCGTTCTCGCATTTGCTCTGAACGGTCTTGTCGTACTTCGGATAGAGCTCCTGCACGACGGCCACCATCTCTTTTGCCGGAATCTGTTTCGCAAGCCGCAGCTCCCTCAGTTCCTCCGACACGGCGGCACCTCCTTTGTCCTTGACGCGGCTCGACCCGACTGATAAACTAAATGCGGGTATCCAGTTACCTGAGTCCGTTCCCGTTGCGCCGGGGGCGGGCTCTTTTTTGCTTCTGCACGGCAATCACAGGCCTCGCCTGGGTCGTTATTGCTGCCGCAGTTCGGGCAAGTCCGGTAATATGCCATTCTTCATCAGCTCCTTTCACTTCGCGGCCGCAGCCGCTTTTCTGGCGGCGGTTCTCGCATCCAGCGCCGCACGGCCTCCCGGCTGGCGCAGAATTCCGTAAATCAAATCCAGCGTCGCCGCGGCCAAATTGTCCCGCACATGATCGGGAATCTCTGCCGTGTTGATATGTACCTCGCTCACCAGCTCACCTTCGAGAGTTGCGCCGGTTCCGTTCCGAAAATCTTCGCGCAAAACCGTCACCTCCTCATTAGTGTTTAATCGGTTAAACGCTCTCGGTAAAAAAAATACGGTCAACGCTGGTGTTGAGGGCCTGCGCAAGTTTGACCAAGGTTTTGGATGTGGTGGTTTTGTTCGTGCCGTTTTCGAGGGCAGAGATGGTTCCACGGCTCACGCCGCTCTTTTCCGCCAACTCTTCCTGCGTCATTTTCAGCGCTTCTCGGAACTCTTTGATTTTGTAGCCCATGCGTAATCCTCCTTTCTTTGTCGTCATAGTGTTTAACCGATTGCACAGTCATAGTACACCATGCCTTGTGCTGTGTCAAGTGGGCTAAACAAAAAATGTTCAATAAGTTTCACAATCGCGTTGACAGGCCGCACTGTGCAATGTATAATGTGTTAAACAAAACACGCGTACAACGGAGGCAGCAAGCCATGACGCTCAGAGAACTTGTTATTACTTTTCGCACCGAAAAAGACCTGTCCCAGCGGCAGTTTGCCGCTCTGTGCGGACTGTCGAACGGCTATATTTCTATGCTCGAAAAGAACGTGAATCCCAAGACTGGCCTGCCTGTTACGCCGTCGCTTCCGGCTTTGAAAAAAATCGCAAGGGGCATGGGGCTGACGCTCAATGACCTTTTCCTGAAAGCGGACGATATGCCTGTTGATCTTCTCGTGGAGGGAAGTGAAAAAAATGCGCTCACCTCCGGCGCCGAAGATGAGCGTGAATTTGAAGCTATGCAGTTGTTTGAATCTCTCTCGGATTCTCAGCGTTCTGAGGCCCTAAATTATCTTCGCTATCTTGCAACGAATGGAGATAAGCAATAAATTCGGCTTGCTTTTCAGGAGGCAGGCGCAGAAAAACCCCTCTCACATCGTTCCAGCGCAGTTCTCTCATGTAGATTGTCTCCTCTCGTTATGATGCCTGCCGACAGTATCAACAGTATATCAGAAAACTGATTTTTTGGCAGAAAAAGATATATTATCACATTCGACCGACTTTGCGAAAGGGTGGGGTGCTTTCATGAAAAGACTATGGTTTGTGCTTCTGTTGGGAACTCTTGTATTCCTTTGCTCATGCGCTTCGACATCTTCACAGGGGGATGATTCGGCGGTCGGGACCGTCGGAGAAACTCAGATACCAATAGACACAATGCATAGCATTTCCTCTGACTTGGAATCGGTCGCTATTGATGAAGTCAAGGTTATAGCTCTCGATGACAATGGCAAGATAAAAATTTCTGTATATCTCGATCCTGCGGTCACGAAATACTCGTTTGCCCTTAATATGGAGCCGATATTAGCGAGACTGAGAGAAGATTTGTCTCTGCACGAAATTGAGCTTTCAGAGTACAAAATGTCCGCGTTTTTCTATAAGAACGGAGAAGTTGACAGCGCTATGAGCTGGACGTCAATAGACCTTGATTCAGGGCATTTTGTTTCTCCGATGGACGGGGTATCAGCTGACTTAACCGTATCCGAAGTGTATGCGCATTGTGGATATGCCGAAGGGGAATGCGAAAGCATATCCGGCTCGTGATATAAACCAAATGATACCGTATAGATACCCTATCTATACGGGGAAACTCAAACGCTGATACCGTATCGATACATCGCGTGCGCGCGTGCGTGTGCGCGCGATCGCGCGCGCACTGTCTCTGTATCTGTTTCTGTATCTGTTTCTGTTTCTGTTTCTGTTTCTGTAATCTGTTTCTGAGACTATCTTAGGAAGACTATCTTGTAGAAGGAGGTGGCGCTGTTGCCGAAAAAGGCTCCGAAGCATCCCGCGAAGCCAAAGCGGGGAAAGAAGCTGGAAATCGAAGAACCGGGCGTTCTTTATGGCCGGTACAGCAGCCACAACCAGAAGGACATTTCCGTAGAGCAGCAGTTTGAAAAGGGCTATGAGCTGGCGGCGGAGTATGGCATCAAAATCGTCGATACCTATGCCGACCGCGCCGTGTCCGGTCGAACTGATAAACGCAGGGATTTCCAGCGCATGATGGCCGACGCCGCGAAAGGAAAGTTTTGCTATGTGATCGCGTGGAAGTCTAACCGCATGGGGCGCAATATGCTTGAAGCGCTTATCAACGAAACCAAGCTTCAGGAATTGGGTGTTCGTGTGCTTTATGTCGAGGAGGACTTCGACGATACCGCCGCAGGCCGTTTCGCTGCCAGATCGATGATGAACGTCAATCAGTTCTACAGCGAGAATATGGCCGAGGATATCAAACGCGGTCTGTACGACAACGCCGCAAATTGCATGGTGGCGAACGGTCATCTGCCGTACGGCTACAAGGCTGATGAAACGTTGCACTACACCATCGACGAACCTAAAGCGGCTGTCATCCGCGAGATATTCACGCGCGTTGCAACCGGTGAAGCGCTGGTCGATATCACATCCAGCCTGAACGCGCGCGGGATTGTGACATCCTACGGCCGACCGTGGGGCAGATCGAGCTTCCAGAAGATCCTTTCCAATGAGCGATACCGCGGCATTTACATCTATGGAGATGTCCGCATAGAGGGCGGTATACCTCGAATTGTGAGCGACGAATTGTACTTCAAAGTGCAGGAGGTGTTGACCACGAAAAAGAATCCACAAGGACGCCATCGCATCAACGGCGACTATCTGCTGACTGGCAAACTATTCTGCGGGCATTGCAAAGCTCCTATGGTCGGTGTGTCTGGAACGAGCAAGACGGGAAATCTGCATCAATACTACGTCTGCCAGCGGCGGCGGACGGAGAAAGATTGCGACAAGAAGAATGTCCGACGGGACGACATCGAGTTGCAGATTGCCGAGGCTATTAAGAACACTGCACTCAAGGACGAGATTATCGAGTGGATTGCAGATAGCACCATGGCCTACAACGAGAGAAAAGAAGCCGAAAGCAAGGTGGGCATCCTCGAAGATCAGCTCGCCGGTACGGAGCGCAGCATCAAGAATGTCATGGCCGCCATTGAACAGGGAATCATCACAGCGACGACCAAGGACCGCCTTGTTGAGCTGGAATCCGAACGCACAGCCATTCAGGCGAAGATCGCAGCCGCGCGGGCGGACATCGTAACCATCAGCCGTGATGACCTGATTTCTGGCCTTGAAATGTTCCGCGAAGGTGATGTTCACGACAAGAAATATCAGGCGCGGCTATTCGATACGTTTTTGGTCGCGGTATATCTCTACGATGACGACATGAAGATCGTGTTCAGCTTCTCCGGCGACAAAAACACAATCCGAATCCCCTTGAATCAGTCCATTGACAACATTGAAAACTGCGCGGAAAGTTCGTATAAACTCTGCTTAGGTCCACCATAAGTCTCGCCGTGATTTTAGTCAAATTGCGGCGGGCTTTTTGCGTTGACACATTGATGTTTGAATTGGACAGGGAAGTGTATTGTATGAAAAAAGTTCTATCGGTATCAATAAAGACGATCATCTTTTTTGTGGGTTGGGCCATATGCGTATCGGTTATCCCGATACCGGATACCGCAAGTGCGGTAATCTGGAGATTTTGGGCAGAACTGATCCCGCTTTTGTCCGTTATTGCGATCACACTTATTTTCTGGCTGGCAGATCAGAAAAAGATACGATTACATCTGACCGGGAAGCCTGTTTATAACATCATATTGGGCGGCGTAACAGGGACGATTTGGCTGGGGGCATCTGTGGGGATATTATCTATCCTCGGAGTTGTACAGATAGAGGGCAAAAATCAAATCGCTATGCTGTGGTTGTGGCTGCTTGCGGCTTTTCTCAATACCGTTATGCAGGAAATGCTGGTTCGCGGCTATTTATACCAGATGATAAAAAGTAACGGTAGCATCGCCGCCGCGATTATCGTATCTACGGGCTTATTTACATTTGCGCACGGCGGCGCGTTTGAGGCAGGAATCCTTCCTGTGCTCAATGTCATCACAATGAGCCTTTTTATGACGGCGGTTTTGGAATACACGGGTTCCTTGATCGCGCCGATCGTGATCCATTTTTTGTGGAACGGTGTGGGCGCGATCATTCTGGGAGGAGTCTCTCTGGCGGAAGATTATCCTCACTTGTTTGATATGACGATTCACGGCAATCCGATTCTGTCCGGCGGCAGCTGTAAAATCGAAGGTAGCATCATTGTGCTTTTTATGAATCTGGCGTTCTTGATTGGGTTTGTAGCCGCAAAAAAGAGAAAGGATCGGAATAGATAGTATCCGATTTGCTGTAATGAACTGTTCCTTACTTTGACGATGAGATGGGGGAATAACAACGTCCCGCTTTGCAATGTCCGCTACAACATCATCTATGAAAAAATCCCGAAAGATCATCTTTCGGGATTTTTTGTCAGCTGCTGAGTTCGCGGATTTCATCCTGAATGAGCCGACCCGCCGTAGCGGCGAGCTGGTCGATGCGGCGAATGCGCGCAAGGTCGCGGCCATAGATGGCGTTCGCGGCGGGAACGCTCGCGTTTTCACCCATGAAGACGGCGGCGACGCGGATGCCCTGCGCGCGTAGGGCGCGCACCTCCTCCGCCGTGTCATCGACGCCGATCTGCCCGTCGTAGTCGCGGCTGAGCGGGACTTTGCCGCTCGGCAGGATTTTGTGGCTGTCGTCGGGTGAGGCGTCGGTCAGCAGGATGAGCAGATGCTTTTCCGCGGGTGCGGACTTGATGAGCTCGCCCGCGCCGCGCAGCGCGAGTCCATCGCGGTTCCAGCCCGCGGCGAAGTAATTGAAAACGTTTCGTTCGCCGTTTTTGTCGCCAAAATCCTTCAAAATGCGCAGCACCGTGTAGCCGCGCAGGCTGCAAAAGCTCGTCACGCGCACGGGGATGCCGCAGGAGGCGAGGCTTTTGGCTAAGATATATCCCTGAATGGCGATAGCCTCCTGACAGTGCAGGCGCGAGGCCGAGGCGTCGAGCATCAGATCGACGGCAAAGCCGGGACGGCTCTCCTCGTCGCTGCGCAAAAATACGCGGTCGTCGTGCAGCACCGGTTCGCGCCAGACCTTGGTCCCGTCCAGCCAGCCCTGACGGGCGGGGATGCGCTCGGGCTGCTGGTGGACGAGCAGGCAGTTTCGAATTTGCTCGCTCAGGCGCGCGAGCGCGCTCTGGTGCAGATCGAGGTCGCGCGCGAAGGCGGCGCGGTTCAGCTTGGCCTGATCCTCAGCCTGCTCGTAAAGACGCTGCGTGTCCGCGCTGATGAGCTGGTCCGACGCGCTCGCGCCCTTTGTGAACCACAGGTGGCAGCCCAGGTGGTTGCCGGTGCAGAGCTGCTGCTCGATGCGCGCGAGCTTGTCGGGCGAATAGATGCTGCGGCCGAAGCAGCGCTCGATGTAGCCGCGGTCCTCCGTTTCGTGCTCGTTGGAGCGCAGACGCGCGCGCAGCGCGTTCGAGACCTTGACCATGCCGTTTTCCCCGGGCATGGCGGAACGGCCGATGGTCAGATCGTCCGTGCGGACGATCTCGGTCGGCAGGAGCTTTGTGAGAAGCGGCGCCCACTTGTCGTCAAAGTGCAGCTGGAACCCGCCTTTTTTATGCACCGTGCCATCGAATTGCAGGTACTTTTCAAATGCCGCGCGCACGGCGATCTCAAGCTCGGCGGCGTTCATCGTGCCGGGGCAGGCGAGCGCTTGCGCGAGCCCTTTTTCCCACGGGGCGAGAATGGGCGGCTTTTGCCCGAGGATCGTCTTCCAGCGGTCGGACTGCACGGCGTAGACAAGTTGGTTTTTCTCCATCCACTCCTGCCGCGAGAGCTGGTATTCCGACGCGAAAAACTCCTCCGCGTGCTTGCGGCGGAGATCGGCGAGCACAGGGCGCTCGGGCAGTTCCTTTTCATACGCCGCGTTCTCGAGCGCCAGCCAGCACAGCTCGTCGAAAACATTCTGCCGCGCGTCGCCCGCCCAGTAGGCAAAGAGACGCTTTGGCATCTTGTCGCCGAACCACTTGTGCACAAGGCCGATGACGCAGTTCATGTAAAAGTCCGGCTCACCGTTTGATTTGAGCGCTAAGAACTGCGGCTCGAACTGATAGTCCCCGCTCGCCGTCCAGACGAGGTTGATGGCGCGGCGCTGCTGGGCGGAATAGCTTGACGTTTCCATGTCAGTCGGTGAACAGACGGCTGCGGTCAAGCTTTGCGGGGATGCGCGCGGCGATGACGTCGCGGATCAGGCTCTGCTCGTAGGAGTCAAACGCCTTGTTCGTGATGCCCATGTCAAGCGCACGGTTTGCGCCCACGCCGCGGCGGATCAGACGCAGCGCGTCGAGAAGACCGCGCAGGTCGAGCGCCTTTTCGGAGATCTCCGCGTTTTCGCACTTTTTCTGCAGGTCGAGGAACAGCTGGGCGAACTGCTCCTTATACTTCTTTTCAAGCGTCGGGAACTCATCGCTAAGCAACCGCACAAGACCGTCCTGGTCGATGGACGGCATCTGGATGACGACAAAGCGCGACGTGAGCGCTTCGTTCAGCTCGCGTGTGCCGGCATAGCCGTAGTTCATCGTGCCGATGAAGCGCGCGGCGGGATCGACCTCCACGCGCTCGTAGCCGGGAACATCGATGGCGCGGCGGAAGTCGAGCGTCGCGTGCAGTACAGCAAGCGCCTCATTTTTTGCCATGTTGATCTCGTCGAGCACGCCGAAGCCACCATGCTTTGCGCAAAGGTACACGGGGCCGGGGCGGAAGCGGACCTCGCCGCCCTCGAACGTGTCCATGCCGATGAGGCTCGCGGCGTCCATGTTCACGTGGAACGACACGTCCCATGCGGGACGGGCAAAGACCTGGGCGAGGTTTTCCGCCAGTACGTTTTTGCCCGTGGCCTTGCTGCCCGCGAGCAGCAGGTTCTCCCCGCACAAAATGGCGGCGACCGCCGCCTCCCACACGTCCTTGCCATAATAATGATACCGCGGCTGCGGGATGCGGTTTTGCAGCTCCGGCGGCGTCGGATACTGCGCGTTAAATTCACGAATGCCATCCAAAAGGTCGGGACTCAGCCCCTCCTGTTTCAAAAAATCCAACAAATCGATCACTCTTTCTTGCCATGTGCACTGCACGTTCTTTTTTTCGGTCATCATCATAACACGGAAAAGGGAGTTTGCAAGTGGTTTTTGAAATTTTTTGCAAAACCTCTACGGGGTTGTGTCCCTGCGCCGCGCAGGGGAGCGGTTAAGGGGGATATTCTCTCACGTGAGAGAATATCCCCCTTACACCCCCAAGAGAACGCAAGGGGCTCTGCCCCTTGACCCCGCCATTGCAAGCGAGCAGCTCGCAGAGGTGCGATGCTTGCCGATTGCACTGCCCATAGCGCGGCGTTGCCGCGTTTAGAGCTGCAAGACGACTTGCCTCTGCTTCTACTATCCGCTGCCGCTCTGCCTGTCTCGTAGTAGTACAGACTAATTTCCGCCTACCGGAGTGCTCATCAATGCAGCGAGCGCCAGCAATGCCGCATTCGGCAAGCAGTCTGCCGCCAAGCAATCGTCACTCGCGCCTCACGATAGTAAGGCGCGGTTGCTGTCGGTAACGAATCGCAGGGATTCATGGCGAAGCCATGTACACCGCACTTACACTGCGCAGCGCGTGCAGTTCTTCAAGCCCCAGACCGGCAATGTTGGGGGTCGAGGGGGACTCCCCTCGTCCTTTCTCTTGGGGGTGTAAGGGGGATATTCTCTTTCCGAGAAAGAGAATATCCCCCTTTGCCGCGTCCCCACACGCTGTGGGGACAGAAGCAGCCCCCCGCGCTGCCTTCAATACTTCTTATTGTAGTACCAATAAGTCCCACAAAAAATAAGCGACTGCGCGCAGGTCACAAGACACAGCACCTGCCCGATGATTGGCTGCTTGAACACTAAAAGCGCCAGCAGTCCCGCCGCGAGCTGGGCATAGATGCAGATGAAAAACGTCATGCTGCGCGCCTTGTTCGCAACATACATCGTGCGCTCATCCTTGAGCATCGCGTCATAATCCGCGGCCTTTTCCGGGTCGCGGCTCAGGCGGTAAACACGCAGCAGCCGCACCGCGCCGCAGGCAAAGAGGCCGCAGCCAAGGCCGCTGTAAAAATCGCCCATGTGCGCATCACCGAGCAGAAATCCGATGGCGAACATCACAAGCCCGATGACGGTCACCAGAATGCCGCACTTTTTCTGCTCCTGCAAATTCATGCCCCTCAGGAATTTCAACTTCATGCCTCTTCCTCCTCAAAAATGAAAATGTCCTCGATCTGCGCGCCGAACAGCTGCGCGATGCTGTGCGCCAGTAGGATAGACGGATTGTACTTCCCGTTCTCGAGCGAAATGATCGTCTGGCGCGAGACGCCGAGTTCCGACGCCAACTGCTGCTGCGTCATGCCGCGCGCCTTTCTTCTCTCTTCAATATGGTTTTTCATCGCTTCTCTCCGTTTTCCAAAGTCAAGTTCGCTTTACATCTGTGAGGATAGCACTGCGCGAGCGAAATGTCAAGTGTCTTTTACATTTTTTTGCATTGCTTTTGTTCCTGCGCTTTGCTACAATAAAAAATAAGAAAATTTTCGCAGGAGGATTCTTATCATGTCCGTCAAGATCGCACCGTCCATCCTCTCCGCCGACTTTGCCGAGCTCGGCGCCGGCATCGAGGCCATTGCCACCGCCGACTACGTCCACTTTGACGTGATGGACGGCTGCTTCGTCCCCAATATCAGCATCGGTATCCCTGTGCTCCAGTCCATCCGCAAGCGCACGGCGCTGCCCATCGACGTGCACCTGATGATCGTGCAGCCCGAGCGCTATGTCGACCAGTTCTGCGACGCGGGCGCGGACCTCGTCACCTGTCATGTCGAGGCCGACACGCCGGAGAAGATCCACCTCGCGCTCGACAAAATTCACGCCAAGGGCAAAAAGGCCGGCGTCGTCTTGAAGCCCAACACCCGCGCTGAGGCCGTGCTGCCGTTTCTTGACAAGTGCGACATCGTGCTCGTGATGACCGTCGAGCCCGGCTTTGGCGGGCAGAAGTTCATGGCCGATATGATGCCGAAAGTTTCCGCCATCCGCCGCTACATCGACGAGAGAAACCTTGACTGCGAGCTCGAGGTCGACGGCGGCGTCGACGCCGTGACGTGCAAAACCTGCATCGAGGCGGGCGCAAACGTGCTCGTCGCGGGCTCCGCCGTCTACAAGGCCGCGGATATCCCCGCCAAGATCAAAGAGCTGAGAGGTTAAGTCAATGGAATACTTTCCCGCGGCGCTCGAAAAGCTCGTTGAGCAGTTCGCGCGCCTGCCCGGCATCGGCAGCAAGAGCGCGCAGCGGCTCGCGTTTTTCGTGCTGAGCCTGCCCGAAGAGGAGGCCAAGGCCTTTGCCGATGCCATCGTCGACGCCAAGCGCACCGTCACGTTCTGCCCCGTCTGCCGCAATCTGACGGACGGCGGCCTCTGCCCTATCTGCTCGTCGCCGAAGCGTGATGAACATGTCATCTGCGTCGTCGCCGACCCGCGCGACGTCGTCGCCATCGAGCGCGCGCGCGAATACAACGGCCGCTACCACGTGCTGCACGGCGTCATCTCGCCGATGAACCATGTGGGGCCCGACGATTTGGAGATTAAGCCGCTGCTCGACCGCGTGGCGCAGGGGAACATCGAAGAGGTCATCATGGCCACGAATCCTGACACCGAGGGCGAGGCGACGGCGATGTACCTCGCCCGCCTGCTGCGGCCGTTCGGCGTGCGCGTCACGCGCCTCGCCTACGGCATCCCCGTCGGCGGCCACCTCGAATTTGCCGACGACGCGACGCTGATGCGGGCTTTAGAAGGACGCCGCGACATATAAAAAGCAAAAAAGGAAGGCGAGTCCAAATGGACTCGCCTTCCTTTTGATTTCTTTACATCATTTTCACCGTGTAGTACACCGCGAGGAGGAATGTGCCAATCGCCAGCACCCAGAGGCCGTAGTAGGCGATGCTGCTGACGGCGAGCGCCGCCACAATGGCCAGCGCGCACACGGCGAGCACAGCGTAAATGAGCTTGTAGTCGCCGTCCTGCGACACGATACGAAGATCGCCGAGCTTTTTAAGCTTGCCGTCGTTCTTGCCCGCCTTGAAAACAGCGACACCAAGCACCGCGACCACGCAGATCGCGAGGATGCTGCATCCGGTGACGATGCCGCCCCACGTGTCGCTCCCGCTGCCGCGGTGGATGAGGTACATCGCCATCAGCGACGCCGTCAGGCCCACGGCCTGCACGGAAAACTCACGCGGATAGAGCAGGAACACGATGCCGATGAGCATCACGACCGGCACGATCACGCACATCATCGTCGTGCCCTGCGGGTAGACCTTGAGCATCAGGATCGACGACACGGCGAAGAAAAAGCCGATGCATAAGAGCCACAGCGCGGCGGGCGCAAAGCGCGTCCACTTTTTGCGCATCAGCCAGACGACAAGGCCCGCGCCGAACAGCGCACAGCCGATGTAATCGATGACCTGAAGCACAGTCATCATCGTCAGCACCTGACCGACGCCGCCTTTGACATAGTAGTTGTTCACCATCAAAAGATAAAATTCAGCAATGACGCCGGCCATGAGCACCGTGATCGCACGATTGACGTTGCGATTGCTTCTGGCCATGCGCTCTGCCCGCTTATCGTTGTTTTTTGCCATCTATTCGAGCCTCCAAAAAAGGTTGTCGTTTTGTAAGCGCCTGCATCAGGCGGAAACATTACATCATAGTATAATAGCAGAACTCCCCCCGTTTGGCAAGGGAAAATTCTTATTCTTATGCCAGATCCTCCCTTTTTGCACCGTGCTTGCTTTTCTTTTGCGCAGGCTTTATAATGTTTCGCATGCAAAAAAAAGGAGGTTTTCCCCCATGTCCAACGTTTCGATCAAGCTGCTGCGCGAGGGCGCCAAGCTCCCCACGCGCGGCTCCGCTTTCGCCGCCGGCTATGACCTTTACGCCTGCCTGGATGGCGACAAAGAGCTCATCATCCCGCCGCACGCGACGGCCATGCTGCCGACCGGTCTTTCCTTTGCCCTGCCGGAGGGCACGTTCGGCGCAGTTGTCGCCAGAAGCGGCTTAGCTTCCAAGCAAGGCCTCCGTCCGGCAAACTGCCTCGGCGTCATCGACAGTGACTACCGCGGCGAATGCTTCGTCGCCCTGCACAACGACAGCAGCGAAGAGCGCACCGTGCGCCACGGTGACCGCGTCGCCCAGCTCGTGCTGCTGCCGTTTCTGCCGATGGAATTTGAGCAGGTCGACACCCTGCCCGAGACCGTGCGCGGCGAGGGGGGCTTTGGCAGCACAGGGCGCTGACTCAGAGCACGAACGCCCCGTCCACCGCGAGCACCTGGCCCGTGACGAACGACGCCTTGTCAGACGCGAGATACGCGACCGCCGCGGCGATGTCCTCGGGCTTGCCGAGGCGGCCGAGCGGCGTTTGCTCGGCAAGGTCCTTGAGCGTTTCCTCGCCCAGTACCTTGACCATATCGGTCTCGATGACGCCGGGGGCAACGCAGTTGACGCGGATGCCGCTCGGCGCCAGCTCCATCGCGAGCGAGCGCGTCAGGCCAATGAGCGCGTGCTTCGTGCAGGAATACGTCACCTCGCACGACGCGCCGTGCTGGCCCCAGATCGACGAAATGTTCACGATGCAGCCGCTCTTTTCGTGCAGCATGTTCGGCAGCACCGCCTGAATGGTGTTGCGCGCACCGTTTAAGTTCACGCCGAAGTAGCGCTCCCACATCTCGTCCGTCACATCCTGAAAGAGCGCCTGACCGGCGACGCCTGCGTTGTTCACGAGCAGCGTGATCTTACCGAGCTCGCGCTCGCACTGCGCGACCATGGCGTTCACCTCGCTGCGCTTTGACACGTCCGCCTGCACGGCGATGGCCTCGCGGCCTTCGGCGCGCAGCAGCGCGACAAGTTCATCGGCCTTGTCCTTTCGTTCATAGTAATTGATGCACACGGCATAGCCGTCCCGCGCGAGCTCCGCCGCGACTGCGCGGCCGATGCCGCGGGACGAGCCGGTGACCAATGCGACCTTTTTCATGTGTTTGCCTCCGTCTGTTGTCAATGATCTGTTTCATTATAATTTACATAACGCAAAAATGCAAGCACCGCCGCCTTTTTGGGCAGCGGTGCTTTTTTCCATGCGCTCAGAGAAGCGGCGCGATATAATTTGTCCATAGGGCGCTCAGCGGCATCACGAGCACCATCGCCGGGATCATGTCCGCCACGGGGAAGTCCTGCATCTTGGCGATGCGGCAGCCCGTTGCGATGAGCAAATTTTTTCGCCTGTAAAGATTTTCTTGCACCGTTCCGCCGCCCGCGGAAACTTTTCTTCTTTTTTTGCGTCTAATATAAACAAAGGGCACAGAGGAGGTGAAGCGTATGCGCCGCATCAATCTTTTTTCCTACGGCATGATGTCGCTGCTGAAATTATTCGCGCGCGTGCTCGTCATCGTCCTCGCCGTTTCGCTCTTTCAGCAGGCGCGCAGCGCACAGGCCGTCCCCGTGCGTCCGCCGCACTTCGACCGCCGCGCAATGCCTGAGGCCCTTGCCGCGCCGGTGCGCTCTCCCAAGGGAGACGCCGCAAAGCCCGCGCCCGACTGGCGCTTTTACGTGCTGGAATACCACAACTTTACGGAAAATGCGTCTCAGGCGGCAGACTACACCATGACCGTCTCCGCGCTGCGGCGCGACCTCGACTTCCTGCGCGATAACGGCTATACGACAGTCCTGCCGCGCGAACTGGCTGCCGGTCAGCTCGACGACGGCTCGCCGCTTCCGCAAAAGGCGGTACTGCTGACCTTTGACGACGGATATGAGAGCAACTATACCCTCGCTTTTCCCATCCTGCGCGAATACGGCGCAAAGGCGGCCATCTCGCTCATCACTTCCCGCATCGACGAGAGAGCGGACGGTTTTCTCACCTGGGATGAGTGCCGCAAGATGGCAAAAAGCGGCCTTGTCGAGTTTGCCTCGCACACGAACGACTGCCACATCCGCCCCGATGCGCCCGGCATCGAGCGCAAAAGCGGCGAGGACGAGGAGACTTACATCTCGCGCATCTCCGCCGACCTGCAAACGAGCATCACACGCATCGAACTCGAAATCGGCCAGAACGTCACGACGTTCACGTATCCTCTCGGCAAGATGGAGCTGTGGGCCGAACCGTTTTTGCAGCAGCACTTTGCCGTCACACTCTCCGGCGTCTACGGCACTGCCCGCTACGGCGACTCCCTCTACCACCTGCCGCGCTACAACATCACGGATCTTCATCCCGCCAGTGAGTACCTCCCCGCCTCTTGACCGGCAGTCAAGAGCTTCGTATACTAAAAGCAAGCATTTCCCCAATAAAGAGAGATGATAAGGAGAGAGCCCATGAGTAACCTGCCAGGCAAAATTACGGATCCCCATCTTTCCGCGGAAGAGCCGCTCACCTTCCGCCGTTGTCTCCGCTTCATTCTGCAGGCCCTGCTGCTGGCCTTCGGCTGCGCAGCTATCATCAGAATTATCGGAATTTTATCTCTTTTCTTTTAGCAAATTTCCCCGCCGCATCCGCGCCATCCTCTACGCTCACGCCATTTTCACCTGCATCCTGACCGGCAAGGCCCCCGCGTCCAACGATAACACTCCGCAATAATCCCCATCGCGCCTTGCCCCCACGGGGCAACAGCGCTGCGCAGTCTCAATCGATGCAACATCCATCGTCATCAGGCCTGCACCCCATCGCGCATTGCCGCAAAGCGGCAACAGCGCCCCGCACCCTCAATCGACGCAGGCACTCCTACCCACTCCGTTCCCTTCGGCGCTTTTGCGCCGTAAAATGCTTTTGCTCCGCAAAAGCATTTGCACAGGGGCAATTCACTTGCCCCTGTGCTTTTTCATCTCCCACGGATTCCAAAAAAGAGAGACACGCCTGCGCGTGTCTCTCTTTTTTGGAGCAGGGTACGGGAGTCGAACCCGCCTTAACGGCTTGGGAAGCCGCTGTAATACCGATATACCAACCCTGCGAACAGATGGAGTATATCATATTCTTCGTGTCATTTCAAGGCGAAATATTCATGTTGGCGTAAATCCTTTCATATTCTTTGCCAAACGAAGAAAGGAGCTCCGCCATGAAACGAATGTTCCCGATGATCCTGCTGTTCGCGCTGCTTTTGTGCGTGCCCGTGCGCGCCGATGAGCTCACGCTCGACGCCCCCTCCGCTCTCTTGATGGAAAAGCAGACCGGCACGGTGCTCTTTGCCAAGGATGAACACACGCCGCGCGAGCCCGCGAGCGTGACGAAGGTGATGACACTGCTTTTAACCATGGAGGCCATCGACTCCGGCGCACTTTCGTATGACGACACCGTCACAGGCAGCGCGCACGCCGCATCGATGGGCGGCAGCCAGATCTGGCTCAAAGAGGGCGAGCAGATGCGCGTCGAAGACCTCATCAAGGCCGTGTGCGTCGTCTCCGGCAACGACGCGGCCGTCGCGCTCGGCGAGCACTTGGCAGGCAGCGAGGAAGCGTTTGTCGCGCGCATGAACGAGCGGGCCAAAGAGCTCGGCATGAACGACACGCACTTTGTCAACTGCACGGGCCTGCCCGCGGACGGGCATGTCACCTCGGCCTACGACATCGCGCTCATGTCGCGCGAGCTCATTTGGCGCCATCCCGACATCCGCCGCTTTACGACGATCTGGATGGACTCGCTGCGCGGCGGGACATCCATGCTCGTCAACACCAACAAGCTCGTGCGCTTTTACCCCGGCGCGACGGGGCTCAAGACCGGCTCGACCGATTCGGCCAAATACTGCATCAGCGCGACCGCGGAGAAGGACGGCATGGAGCTCATCGCGGTCATCCTGGGCGGCAGCACGAGCGACAAGCGCTTTTCCGATGCCAAAGCGCTTTTGAATTACGGCTTTGCGGCGTATTCGCTCGTCACCGTCACCCCCGAAGCTCCGCTGCCCGCCGTACCCGTGACACTCGGCACACAGAAGACGGTGCAGAGCGTTCTGACAAGCGAAAACGCCCTGCTTCTCGAAAAGGGCCGTGCAAACGGCCTGACGCAGGCCGTCTCGCTGCCCGAGAGCATTGATGCGCCCGTCGAGGAGGGCGAGCCGCTCGGCACGCTCGATATTTTCGACGCAGACGGCACGCCGGTCGCGTCGCTCCCGCTGCTCGCGGGCGAGAGCATACCGCACCTCACGTGGAGCGAGCTTTTCTGCCGCCTGCTCAGGATCGCATACTGCGGTGCGTAAAGCCTCTACGTTTTCCACAAAAAGTTCTTCAAAATTTCTCCATTTTGTGCTCATGCGTATAATTTTTAGCCCTCTTTCGGCAAAGCATGCTTTTCTTGCTTGACAGAATCGAAAAAAGGTGTATACTGCAAGCAATTTCATAAGTCTTGATAGAGGCGCGGCTGACATGAGTAGCCCCCAACAAAACGGCAGGAGACCGTGGGGTGCGGAAGGGGACGCCGCCGAAGGGTCGATAAAATCCCTGTTTTGTCGATACTTGGGTCGTCGGGAAATACCCGGCGGACTGTCGTCCGGAAGGACGGAGTGCTGTCATGATCGACGCGATCAGGAGCTTTGATGTGTTTCACATCGGTTGTTTGATGTTTTTGTGTTAAGTCATGATGGAAATCATGGCTTAATTTTTTTGTTCTGTGTTTGTATCACAGGAAAGGAGAAACATCATGCAATTCGTCGGAACCTTCTGGGCGCTCGTGCCCCCCATCATCGCCATCACGCTGGCGCTGATCACCAAGGAGGCGTACTCGTCTCTCTTTATCGGCGTCGTGATCGGCGCGCTCTTCGCCTGCGACTTTGCCCCCGTCGCCACGATCGACATGATCGTCAACGATGGCATCATCGCTGCGATTGCGGACAACGCGGGCATCTTTCTCTTCCTCGTCCTGCTCGGCATCATCGTGGCGCTTGTCAACTTAGCGGGCGGCAGCGCGGCCTTTGGCCGCTGGGCGGAAAAGAACATCCACACCCGCGTGGGCGCGCAGCTTGCGACGTTCATCCTCGGCATCCTCATTTTCATCGACGACTACTTTAACTGCCTGACCGTGGGCTCGGTCATGCGTCCGGTCACTGACCGCCACCAGATCTCTCGTCCCAAGCTCGCCTACCTCATCGACGCCACTGCCGCTCCCGTGTGCATGATCGCGCCGATCTCGTCCTGGGCGGCCGCCGTGTCCTCCACGGCCGAAGACCTCGACACCGGCATTTCCGGCATCCAACTCTTCATCCGCGCCATTCCCTATAACTTCTATTCCCTTCTGACATTCGTCTTCATCATCACGCTCACGCTGCTCAAGTTCGACTACGGCCCGATGCGCGGCTTTGAAGAGCGCGCCCGCAATACGGGTGACCTCTCCGGCAGCGCCGGCAGCACCGAGGAGAACGCCAACCCCAAGGGCCGCGTCATCGACCTTGTCATTCCCGTCATTATGCTCATCATCCTCTGCACCATCGGCATGCTCTACGTCGGCGGCTTCTTCGGCGCTGACACGTCCGGCTGCACCGATTACGCCGGCGACTTCATCGGTGCGTTCGGCAACACGGACGCGTTCGTCGGCCTCCCGTGGGGCGGTATCATCGCGCTGGTGCTCACGGTCATCTACCTCGTCGCCCGCCGCGCCGTCGGCTTCCGCGAGGCTATGGGCTGCATCCCCAAGGGCTTCCAGGCCATGATCTCCCCGATCATCATCCTGACACTGGCCGTCTCCCTCAAGACCACGCTCAACGCGCTGGGTGCCGCAGACTATGTGCACGATCTGATGTACGCTGCCTCTGAGGGCCTTTACAATATGCTGCCCGCCGTCATCTTCCTTGTCGCGTGCGTGCTGGCCTTTGCCTCCGGCACGTCCTGGGGCACGTTCGGCATCCTGATCCCCATTGTCACAGCCATCTTCCCCAGCGACAGCGCGCTGCTCTACATCGGTATTTCCGCCTGCTGCGCGGGCGCCGTGTGCGGCGACCACTGCTCCCCCATCTCCGACACGACCATCATGTCCTCCGCCGGTGCGCAGGTGGAGCATGTCAACCACGTCGCCACGCAGCTGCCCTATGCCATCACGGTCGCGTGCCTGAGCTTTGTGTGCTTTGTGCTCGCGGGCTTTATCCAGAACTGGGTCGTCTGCCTCGCCATCGGCGTCGTGCTGACGGTCGGCACGCTCTTCGCCATCCGCAATGTCGAGGCGCAGAAGGCGCGCTTCAAGGATTAACTTTGCTCTCCACTCTCTTTTCTCTCATAGGAACGGGGCGAACCGGTCGGTTCGCCCCGTTCCCCCTTATATTCTCCGCTTTGCAATCCCTAAAAAGCATGGTATACTGAGTATAACACTTAACTTCGGAGGACGTTTCCATGAGTATTGTCGTGATGGGCGCGGTGTTTGTCGATATCAAGGGCTATCCCCTCTCTTCCTACATCCCCGGCGGGCGCAACGCGGGCCGCGTCGTGCAGGTGCACGGCGGCGTGAGCCGCAACATCGTCGAGGACATCGCGAACGTCGAGCTGCGCCCGACGTTCGTGAGCCTTGTCGACAACACGAGCGCGGGCGCGGACATCGTCAAAAAGCTCCAGAGTCACAAGGTCGACACGCGCTACATCCGCACAACGCCCGACGGCATGGGCATGTGGCTTGCGATCTTCGACAACACGGGCGACGTGACCGCGTCGATCTCCAAGCGCCCCGACCTGAGCCCCATTGCCGACATTCTTGACGAGCAGGGCGATGAAATTTTTTCGCAGGCCGACAGCATTCTGCTCGAGATCGACATGGAAAAGGACATCGTCAAGCGCACGTTCGCGCTGGCGGAAAAGTACCGTAAGCCCGTCTACGCGGTCGTGTCCAACATGAGCATCGCCATCGAGCGGCGCGACTTTTTGCGCTCGGTGCACTGCTTCATCTGCAACCAGCAGGAAGCGGGCATCCTGTTTTCGGAAAATTACGACGGTCTCTCGCCCGACGAAATGCTTCCCATCCTGCGCGACAAAATTCGCGGCGCGCAGATCCACCGCATGGTCGTCACGATGGGCGCTCAGGGTGCGGTGTTCGCCACGCTCGACGGCGAGGACGGCTACTGCCCCGCGAAGAAGGTCGATGTCAAGGACACGACCGGCGCGGGCGACGCGTTTTTTGCCGGCGCGGTCATCGGCCAGACCTACGGCAAAACGATGATGGAATCCTGCGAGATCGGCACGCGCCTTGCTGCGTCCGTCATCACGACGGGCGAAAACGTCTGCCCGCGCTACCTGCCGAGCGAATTTGGGCTGGACGTCTCCACCGTCGACGACGCGCAGATCGCGCTCGAATTCTGACCGCCATATTTTTAATAGGAGGGCCCGCCATGAAAAAAGCGCTTTTTCTCGCTCTTTCCCTCGCGTTTCTCCTGACCGCCTGCGGCGAAACGACGCTGCCGGACACGTCTGAGCAGAACCCGGTCGACAACACGCAGGAAACGTCGCTGCCCGAGAGCTGCCTGCTCTACTACGACCTCGGCAATGTAAGCATTCTCGCGGAGGACAAATCCCTCCCGCTCGCGCAGAACGCGGGCGACGGGTACGCGACCTCTTATAGCGTGTGGTACGATGGGGCGTATCAAGACCTTGCCTTACAGGACGGTGACAGCGGCATTTCCGTCGCCGACATGACCGGCGGCAGCGCAGTCTTCGACTACGGCGCGGGGCTCGTCGTCTGGAACGGCGAGCGCTACCACTGCGCGCACCTGACCGCGCAGGACAGCTACATTCCCAACATCTCCCCCAACATCCCCGGCGGTATCCTGCTGCTTGAAGTGAGCGGCGACTGCTGGGCCGACGGCGGCACAGCCGACGTCGCCTGCTTCACAGGCTTCGGCACGGTCGTCATCTGTGGCAGCGGCACGCTGCGCATCGACGGCGCGGGCATCGGTGTCGGTGGCGACAACCTCCCATACCTTCCCGGCCTGATACTCGATGATGTCTCGTTCAGCAGCGGCGCTATTTTCTTAAATGAGCGTTCGTACAGCGGCGCGCCCGCGCTCTTCGTCCGCTCGGGCAGTCTGGAAACGGATACGCTCGTGCTCTCCGGCGATCTCTGCATCGCAGGCGGCAGCGGAACTGTGCAGTACCTCGACGGCGTTGAAAATGCAGTGTTCCGCGACGGTTCATTTGAAGTGAACCAGTGGGGAGACACGGTCATTCCCCAGCTCATTCTCTCCGGCGGCGACGCGACGTGCACCGACTGGCTCCCGCAGGGAACGAGCATTGAGGTCGGCGCGGGCACGATGACCGCGAACGGCATCCGCTACTGGGATACCGTCCACGTCTACGACGGCGGCAAGATCGTCGATCTGATGGATTGAACACATATATACTGGGAGAAGGCTCCGGTCTGCCAAAGCAGACCGGAGCCTTCTTTTACCAACAGCCAATCATTCCTTCAGCTTTTCCTCTTACTGCCCGCACAGCGTGCTGCGGTTCTCGTCCGCAAGGCGCAGCGCCGCGTCGCGGTCCACGCCGTAGGCAAAGCGGAACGCATACGGCTTTGTCATCGTGATTGCGCTCACCGTGCCGTCCTTCAGGTAAAACGCAATGTCGCGGACGTCATAGTTTCCGTCGTCCTGCGGCGTCTGCGGCTGCCAGACGTAGGCGCGGTCGAAGTCATACGCAGGCTCACTGTAGCCGCCTTCGTCGCTGTAGCCGTCATAGAGCTCGGACTCGTCTGCATCAATGCAGTAAAGTGCCTCCGGGTATTCCGTCAGCAGCGCTTTCTCGCTGTCGCCGACCTTGACGCCGCGCGGCGTTCCCACGCCCACCGCATCGGTGCGCAGGTAGCTGATGACCTCGCGCCCCGTTTCGGGGTAGTAGTCCGTCCCGACGACGAGCCGCGCGTCCGCGTCGTAATGGCGCGCAAAGTCGTAGGGCAGCATCCCGTCGCTGTCATAGGTCGTATTCTCCGATTTCCCGTTCGGCTCGTAGTCCGCTCCAAGGCTCAAAAATCCGTCCGGCAGCTCCAGCGTAAAGTTCGCGTCCGGCTGCGGCTCGACCGTCAGATCTTCCTCCTGCATCAGGGGCTCATCCGGTGCGCCGTCCGGCGTTTGCTGCTTTTCTCCGCAGCCTGACGCCAAAAGCGTCAGCGCCGCCAACAGTGCAACAAGCAACAGTCCGGTGTTTCTTTTCATGTTTTCTCCTTTTTCACGGCTCTCGGCCCTTATGCTTCCTTCAGCTTTTCTTCCAGCAGCTTGAAGGCTTCATCCGCCGCTTCCCCGCGAATTTCCTCGCGGGAAGCCGCGCCGAAGTCAAAGCGCTCGGCGATTGTCTCCTTGGGCGACGAAAATCCGATGAATACCGTGCCGACGGGATTTCCCCGCTCGTCGCGGTCGGGTCCAGCGACGCCCGTGACGCTGACGGCGCAGTCCGCCGTCGTCGCCTCGCGCGCACCCTCGGCCATTGCGCGGGCGACGGGCGCGGACACCGCGCCGTACTCTTCCAGCATGTCCGCCGGAACGCCGAGCACGCGGTGCTTGACGATATTCGTATAGCTCACGACGCCGCCCATGAACACGCCCGACGCGCCCGGCACATCCGTGATGCGCTTGGCAATGAGGCCGCCGGTGCAGCTCTCCGCCGCGGCGAAGGTCACGCCGCGCGCCTTGAGCGCTTCATAGCAGCGCTGTTCGACTGTTTTTTCCGCCATGATAAGACTTCCTTTCAGAGCTTGATGCGCACGAACTCGCGATTCGTCATCGCGCGGTCGATAAGGCCCTCGATATCAAGGACAGCCTCGGCCTCGCGGGCCTCGTCGAGGTTCGGCTTCGTGCGCGGATGACGCGGGGTGAAGACTGTACAGCAATCCTCATAGGGTAAGATCGACGTATCGAACGTGCCGATCTTACGGGACAAACGCACGATCTCTTCCTTATCCATGCCGATGAGCGGGCGCAGGACGGGCAGGTCGACCACGTCCTCAGTCACGCGCAGGGCCTCCATCGTCTGAGACGCGACCTGACCGAGGTTCTCGCCCGTGACGAGCGCCTTGGCCTTGACCTGATCGGCCACGCGCTGGGAGATGCGCATCATAAAGCGGCGCATGATGAGCGTGAAGAATTCCTCGGGGCAGTTTCTTCTGATCTCCTCCTGGATCTCGGTAAACGGCACGATCTGCACCGTCAGCCGCCCGCACCAGGGGACTAAGAGCTTGGCAAGGGAAAGCACCTTCTCCTTCGCCTCATCGGACGTGTACGGTGGGGAGAAGAAGTGCACCATTTCGAGCTTGACGCCGCGCTTGGCGATCATGTAGGACGAGACGGGCGAGTCGATGCCGCCGGAGAGCAGGCTGACCGCCACGCCGCCCATGCCGATGGGCAGGCCGCCCGCGCCCTCTTCAGCGGGGCCGTGGACATAGGCCGCATCGTCGCGAATTTCGATATGCACGACGAGCTCGGGGTCGTGGACGTTGACCTCGCACGTCGGGAACGCCTGATGCAGCGCGCCGCCGACCTGCTGGGATATCTGGATGGACGTCAAGGGGAAGGTCTTGTCGGCGCGCTTGCTCTCGACCTTGAAGCTCCTGGCCGTGCGCATCTCGCACGCAAGGTACTCCTTCGCCGCGGAGATGATCTTCTGGATGTCCTTTTCGCACGGCAGCGCCTTTGAAACGGCGATGATGCCGAAGACCTTCTTGCAGCTCTCAAACGCGGCCTCGATGTCGCACTCGTCGTCCTTGGGCTCGACATAGATGGTGCTCTGCTTGGAGTAGACGCGGAAATTGCCGCATTTCGACACGCGGCGATTGACGTTCGACATCAGCTTATCTTCGAAGCTGCGGCGGTTCAGGCCCTTGAGCACGACCTCGCCGAGCTTGCACAGGATCATTTCATGCATTGGTATTGTTCTCCTCATTTGTTATGGCCGCTTCCGCATCGGCGGAAAATGCGGCTGAATTTTCGTTGTCTTCGGATTTGGCAGGCTTTTTCCCTTTGCGGGTGAGCCCCAGTGTAAAGCACAGCGGCTCAACGGCGGCCAGCAGGGCAAAGAGCGCATAGCTGAACATCGTGCCCTCTCCGCTCACCCCGTTGATCCCGACCATGGCGGGCGCCATCGGCAGCTCCCAGATCATCGCAAGGATGCTCCCCGAGCCGAACGGGACAGGCATCACAAGAAGCGAGGCAAGATTCAGCACATAGAGCACGATCGCCGCGTTCCAGCAGCAATTTTTGTCGATGCCCCGCTCCGGCCGCAGGCCCCAGCCGAACAGGAACGAAAGCGCCGACACATAGACGACGCCGAGCGCGAGCCCGACGGGCGTGGCAAACGTAAAGGACGAGGTCGTCCCCGTGCCTCCAAACGCCGCGAACAGCAGGATAAAAGCCGCCCCTTGGGCGATATGGCTCAAAATGGAAAGCGCGCCAAACTGGATGTAGTCATACCTTTTCATCTCATTCACCCCTGTAAAATATCCGTGTTGCGGTACTGGATGGCCTCGGCCAGATGATGCGCCTCGATCTTCTCGCTGCCGTCGAGGTCGGCGATCGTGCGCGCAACGCGCAGTAATCTATCGTGGCTTCGCGCCGTGAGGCCGAGGCGCTCGAACGCGCCTTTTAAGAGCTTTTCGCCCGCGGCGTCCAGTGTGCAGAACTCGCCCACCATCGCGGGTGTCATCTGCGCGTTGCAGGTGATGTTCGTGCCGGAAAAGCGCTGCTTCTGGATGTCGCGCGCGGCGTTCACGCGCGCTTTGACGTCGGCGGAGGACTCCGCCTTTTCGCGCCGGCGCATGGCTTCGAACTCGACGCTCGGCACGTTGACGTGTAAGTCCATGCGGTCGAGCATCGGGCCGGAGATCTTTTCGACGTATTTTTCCACCTGCTGCTTGGTGCAGTGGCAGCGCCCCGAGGGGTGGCCGTACCAGCCGCAGCGGCAGGGGTTCATCGCGCCGACGAGCATGAAGCGGCTCGGCAGCGTGATGCTGCCCGCGGCGCGGGTGATGGTGACCTCGCCGTCCTCGATGGGCGCGCGCAGCACCTCGAGCACGTCGCGGTGGAATTCGGGGAGCTCATCTAAAAAAAGCACGCCGTGGTGCGCGAGCGAAATTTCACCGGGCTTGGGCGTCTGCCCGCCACCGGTCATCGCGGAGGCGGAGAGCGTGTGGTGCGGCGCGCGGAACGGGCGGTGCAGCAGCATCGGGTGCGAGCTGTCGGTCAATCCCGCGACTGACCAGATCTCGGTCGCTTCAAGTGCTTCCTTTCGCGTCATGTCGGGCAGGATCGACGGAAGCCGCCGCGCCAGCATGGATTTGCCCGCGCCGGGCGAGCCGATGAGCAGGATATTGTGTCCGCCCGCAGCGGCGATCTCCAGCGCGCGCTTGACATTTTCCTGTCCCATGACGTCGGAAAAGTCGGGGCCGGTCTCGCTCGTCTGCTCCGCCTGCCACTTTGGCTGGGGCGAGAGCTTCTTTTCACCCTTCAAATGCTGCACGAGCGACACGACGTCCGGCACGCCGTAAACGGTCACGCCGTCGGCAAGCGTCGCCTCCGCTGCGTTCGCCGCGGGGACGTAGAGCGTCCTGATGCCCGCGCGCACCGCGGCCATCGCCATCGGCAAAACGCCGTTCACCGCGCGAAGCGTGCCGGTCAGCGAGAGCTCGCCGACAAAGGCCGCGTCCTTCGCGGGGGGCTTGATCTCCTCTGCACTGGCAAGGATGCCGAGCAGAATGGGCAGGTCATAGAGCGTGCCCTCCTTTTTCCGACCCGCGGGGGCGAGGTTCACCGTGATGCGCGAGACAGGGAACTTCACACCGCAGTTTTTCACTGCCGCGCGCACGCGCTCGCGCGATTCCTTGACGGCCGTGTCGCCAAGGCCGACGATGTCAAACGCAGGCAGGCCCCCGGATAAAAAGCATTCCACCGTGACCTCGTAGCCCGAGATGCCCTGAAGGCCGAGCGAGCGCACCGCTGTGACCATACTGTTTTCCTCCCTCTTTCGCATCGAATCGTACAGTTTGCAATTAGTATAGCACATTTTTTGCATCAGGCAAATCCCCCTCCGCGCATTTTTGCACATTTTGCACAAAATCAATAAATCCTCGCAAAAGTTCTCGAAAAATAAAAGGAATTGAACCTATTGTTGCAAAATAGTGAATGTTTTTGCGGGAACAAGGCGTTTACATAGCGAAAAAAGTGTGCTATAGTGTCATCGTTGAATTTTGCGTTCACACGCAGAAGAACCGTTTTTTGACGGTGAAATAAATAGGAGGTTCATTTATGGCAAGAAAAATGAAATCCATGGACGGCAATAATGCTGCGGCTCACGTAAGCTATGCTTTCAGTGAAGTTGCGGCAATTTATCCCATTACGCCGTCCTCCCCGATGGCCGACCTGGTCGACCAGTGGTCTGCAAATGGCCTGAAAAACATCTTCGACAGCCAGGTCAAGGTCGTCGAGATGCAGTCCGAAGCCGGTGCTGCCGGCGCAGTGCACGGCTCCCTCGGCGCCGGTGCTCTGACCACCACCTACACGGCCTCTCAGGGCCTGCTGCTGATGATCCCGAACATGTACAAAATCGCAGCTGAGCAGCTCCCCTGCGTGTTCCACGTCTCCGCCCGTACTGTTTCGACCCACGCGCTGAACATCTTCGGCGATCACTCCGACGTCATGGCCTGCCGCCAGACCGGTTTCGCCATGCTGTGCGAGGGCAACGTGCAGGAAGTGATGGATCTCTCCCCCGTGGCACACCTGGCCGCGCTTTCCGGCAAGGTCCCGTTCATCAACTTCTTCGACGGTTTCCGCACCTCCCACGAGATCCAGAAGATCGCCGTGTGGGATTACAAGGATCTCGCCGACATGTGCGACATGGACGCTGTCAAAGCGTTCCGCGAGCACGCCCTCAACCCCGAGCATCCCGCCATGCGCGGCTCCCATGAGAACGGTGATACGTTCTTCCAGCACCGCGAGGCCTGCAACCAGTACTACGACGCTCTCCCCGAAGTCGTGGAAAAGTACATGGGCAAGATCAATGAGAAGCTCGGCACCGACTACAAGCTCTTCAACTACTACGGCGCGCCCGACGCTGACCGCGTCATCATCGCGATGGGCTCCATCTGCGACGTGGCCGAGGAAGTCATCGACTACCTCAACGCCCACGGCGAGAAGGTCGGTCTCATCAAGGTCCGTCTGTACCGCCCGTTCAAGGCTGAGCGCCTGATCGAGGCCATCCCCGCCACCGCCAAGAAGATCGCGGTCCTCGACCGCACCAAGGAGCCCGGCGCACAGGGCGAGCCCCTCTATCTCGACGTCGTCACCGCGCTGGCCAACGCCGGCATCACCGACAAGACCGTCATCGGCGGCCGTTACGGTCTCGGCTCCAAGGACACCCCGCCCGCTTCCGTGTTCGCTGTTTACACCGAGCTTGCCAAGGCGGAGCCCAAGCGTCAGTTCACCATCGGCATCGTCGATGACGTGACGAACCTCTCCCTGCCCGAAGACAAGAACTGCCCGAACACCGCAGCCGAGGGCACCATCGAGTGCAAGTTCTGGGGTCTCGGCGGCGATGGTACCGTCGGCGCGAACAAGAACTCCATCAAGA
>OIZX01000096.1_pt1 | contig 67432 bp, 59 predicted proteins | sample 1588621 | NCBI WGS metagenome assembly OIZX01 (sample SAMN03283276) | human gut metagenome | biome: human-associated habitat; material: feces | host: Homo sapiens | place: Peru | collected 2012 | reverse complement strand
TGGTCATTTCTATACTTTCTTCATCCTCTAAATCCATAAAATCCGCTACATCTTTTGGTCCAGCATGATTTTCAGAAGCAAATTTACCTGCTAACTTATCTTTCGCCTCTATTACAATATTTTTATCCCTTACAGGTTCAAATTCTTTCGCCAACTCTCTTACTCCACCAATATAATGCTTGATAATAAAGTAAATATCATAAGCATCCTTCGCTTTTCCCCTGCCCATAGCTGCTGTTTTCATTATCAAATAAGGAACTACTGCTACAACACTGACATTCGCAACATCTATTGCGCCATCTGGTCGTTCTGCTTCCACACTAATCTTCTGTGCCGGAAATTGAAATGCAAAATTACCACCTGTTGCTTTTAATGCCTTAATCCCCTGCACATGCTGACTTCTTCTCTTCGATTGTGTACCCCCATACATTCCAGCTAAAATATCTACATCCACATCATAGGATATTCCGTCCACCATCACTGTCTTTACAAAGGAAAAATATTTTTCCGTATGCTCCTTGTATCCATTTTTCTGAAGTATTCTCGACATGTTCTGGTAACCTTCATCCTGCAAGGTCAGATGATTAATCATAATATCTACATCTACACTTCCCACATGACCTTCTTTAGGAAACATTAAATCCGGAACCCAGCCTCCTATCACACGGATTTCATCTTCATATTCTTCAAAAATATTAACCAACTCTACCAGTACTCTATGTGCAGCCCGCTTCTGACCTTCCGAATAGTCTACGCTACTTTTCAAGTCTTCATCTCTTATCATCTAAGTATCTCCTTTTTCAAAACCGCATCTGCCATCTCTTCTCCCCTTCCTTTTATCTGCATACAATCCAAATATATTTGTAAGGGGGATACTACTACTGATTCATCAATCACCCTATAATCCTTGATATAGGAATCATTCTCTAATGGAAAAATAACCACATTGGAACCACTATTTACTTCTTTCATATCCAAATATCGAATTGCTTCCTGAATATCTTCCGGTGCTATATAAACATGTACCTTATTGTAACGAACCACTGGTGTATAACGCACTCCCCCGGACAATCCTGTAAGATAAGAATCAATCCCCATATCTATCTTTAATTTTTTTAATTGTTCCTCGATAACAGATATATTATCTAAACTATAGCAAGCATAAGATGTTATTTCTTTTTTACCGTAATCCTTGCTCCATTCCAACAAGAGTGATTCCGGATCAATAAGCTTATAACCATCCGGCAGTTTTTCTGCCCATGCATTTTCCACCAGAGCTTTCATCAGTTTGGATACTTGTCCAATACTGCAATTTACCTTTTCTGATAGATATTTAAGCTTCCATGTCTTAGTTACATCCGCAAACAACTCACGCAAAATACAGGAAGACACCACGGAAGTCCTTTCAAATATGGACACAGACCTTTGCTCTTTAGGTCTTGGATTCTTATTTCCTTTTTCAGACAAATAAATAGAATGACCCACAAACCAACAGTTTCCTGCATAGTCAAAATAACCCATTCCGTTATCTTCACATATTTGTGCAGTTCTTTCTGAAATGTATGGAGCAACCAAAATATTAACTTCCTGACTTCGATTCTGCTTTTCAATCAATTTTATAACTGTAGACGGAAACACCCTGTCCAAGAAGCAAGCATTTATTTGAAACTCATACCCATCATCCATTTCCACATATGCAATAAACCCATCTTCTGTCCTACGGACAACTTCATACTTCTGAATATTTGGAAGTTTTAAAAACTTATTTTCAACATATTCTAATCCCATTCTATCTAATTTCACTTATATCACCACTTTCACTCATGTAGTTAAACTAATTGTATCAGTGAAATTTCATCAAGTCAACTCAAAACATTATCTATTTTCTCACTATAATTGATTTGAAATTCAAATTTTACATAACCGTGTTGCTACCCATCTCATCATATACGCAAAATGCCACAGATCTCGATCCATGGCATTTTACGTGTTTATATTCTGTTTCTGTTTTGATACAGAGGTCAGTTCTCTTCCTGTTCCATCTCTGCCTGAATCTCATCCTCGGTTGCCGTCATGGCCTGCAGGGTCATGATCAGTAGCCTCTCCAAATCCCAGCCCAGTTGCTCAGCGCCACGCTCGATGACCTCGCGGGAGCAGCCGGCAGCAAAGCCTTTGCTCTTATATTTCTTTTTTAAGGACTTTAATTCCATGTCTTTCGTACTCTTGGAAGGACGCATCAGTGCTGCTGCCCAAATCAGTCCGGTCAGTTCGTCCGCCGCAAAAAGCACCTTCTCCATCTCATGTTCCGGAGCCACACCGATCGTCTCCCCACAGCCTACAGTGATGCCGTAACCATGAGATACTACCCCATGAATGATATCCTCTCCCACGCCGGCTTCTCTGAGCATCTCGGGAGCCTTCAGGCAATGCTCTTCCGGGTATAACTCAAAATCAATATCATGAAGTAGTCCCACAATGCCCCAGTATTCCGCATCCTCTCCATATCCCAGCTCTTTTGCATACCATTTCATCACCGCTTCCACGGTCAGGGCATGCTGGATGTGAAAGGGATCCTGATTGTATTTTTTTAATAAAGTGAATGCTTCGTCTCTTGTAATGTGTTCCATGTTATGTCGCTCCTTCGTTGTTTTTATTTTTCATCATCCGTATCGAGACCTTCCATCAGAATACGGTTCCACTCCGCATTATTACTTTCCAGTTCTTTCTTCTGCATAATGCGATTGCGGTCACTTAAGATCGCCAGCATCTCGTCCGCGATCTCCTCCGGCGGCAGATCAGAATAATGACACAGATAACCGATCATACGGCTCGCCGTAAAATCCGTATTCAGATTCTTCGTCACCAGATCACAGAACGATTCCGGATAACCGCGGGATAGGAGCATTTTATATAATTGCATACTTTGGGGAGATCTTGGTTTCATTCTGCCTTTCCCCCTTCCATCCAATATCATAAATTTATACGAATTCATTAGATATACAAAAAACTTCTATGCAATATATCTACGATAGCATAGAAGTTCTTTGATTGCAATTATATTTACAGGCAATCTTCCCGCATAATCCTGTCCAGATCCGCCAGTATCTCTTCCATTGTCTGATACCGTTTCTCCGGATTCCATTCACACATTTTCCGGATGCTTCGGGTCAGCATCTCTGTGCTGTTCAGCGGAGCGGGAAATACATACTCCGGATTATACTGCCGCGTGCTGCTGTAATACCCTTCTGTTCCCGGAAAGCGCAATCGGTTCAACAAGACATACAGTAACATGCCATAGGAATAGATATCCGATGTCATGGTATATCCCGGCTCTTTTGAGGCTGTGTTCACGCATCTTCCCTGTGCAATGATCTCCGGAGCTGCATAACCTCTGGTAAATCCCCGGCTTTCCCAACTTGCGAAATCCGATAATTGATAACAATTCCTCTCTACATTCCAGTAAATGTTTTCCGGCTTAATATCTCCGTGCAGGATTCCATTCTCATGTGATACTCTTAGTGCCTGTCCGATCTGCACGGCGAATTGCAGGATTCCTGTCCGGTGCCGCAGTTCTTCCCGCCTGACACACATATCTCCCGCGTCGCTCCTGCCGAGAATCCCTTCCCCTCGTTCCATGAGAATGCACCACATACCTTCCCATTCTGTTGCATCCACAATAGGCATCACATACGGACTTTGTCTGCTCAGCTGCTGCCATCCACACACCTCCTCCATAAAGGAAGTATACGTTCCTCCGACCGCTTCTGCCACTTTCATTGCCAAACGCCTGGTGCGATCCAGTGGGTCCATCATCTCATATACTATAGCAAAGCCTCCGTTGCCCAGCTGATGCAGACCATCCTCTTCTTGCACAAATCGATATTGTGGAAATAAACTGCCTGTGATATTACCTTTTTGCAGCAGAACCTCTAATGCCGCATGACTGATATTCATTCCAGTTCTTTTCCTTCCACGATCCGGATATCACCGATCAGATATGTCAGGTCACCCATGTAGATCCCAAAACCGTCTTTTTCCTCGATCACCATGCCTTTGTAAAGATGATCAACACAGATCCGGTCTGTTCCATCCGTCAAGGTAATACTCTCACACCCCTGTGTATCCACTACCTTCCATTCTTCTTCGTAAGATCTGTTGGTAAACATGGCCCAGATAGTCTTGCAATTCATGGCAGCCCCCTCTGCTCCGCCAAATAAAAACACATCTCCATCCGACAGCATGACCGGCTTTAATTGCCTGCTCCTGCCAGTAGTGATCTGTTTACCGTTATAGAGTGTACCGTTTTTCCCATTATAATCCACATAAAACCAATAGCCATCCGTATTCTGAAATTTACCATGTCTGCGACTTACCGTGGATGACAGTAGTTCAATATCCGGATGATTGCTGCCCGTCGGACGTCCCAGTTCCCAGGACGATCGGTCATCCAGCGTATAGATACTTAATTTTCCATTTTCTATTACGATGAGTCTGTTCGTCATTCCATCACCTCGATATCTGAAAGCTCGGAAATAAAGGAAGCCAGTTCCGGAATATCCAGTTCTTCCATAACCTCTCTGGCATATCTGCACAAGGCATCCGGGTCATAATTCACCGCATCCGAATCCAGCATATTGTTCAAGCTGGCATCATCCAGAATAAACATGACCACGCTCTCAAACACATTTCTGCCACACAACGGTTCCATGTGTGCCAGCGTCAGCATCTGATCGATCTGATCATGATCCATGCTTAAATGCAGTCCCAGCGAAATAATCTTGTTGCGTGTGGGATACCATTTATTCTGGCGGATCGCCGATACACATTGCCGCAGGGAAGAGGACCAGCCCTGCCCCTCTGCCATATCATAGACGCTGGAAGAATACATCTGATAATTTGCATTGATACAGGTCTTTACATAAGCATAAAACTTATGATAAGCATAGGAAAACATAGCGATATTTTCCGTGATAAAGACTTCCAGTTCATCTTCATTCTGTACATTTGCCAGTTTGGCATCAAACTTCTCAGTACTGATATTCTCTGCCCCCGTCACATTTTCCCGTACAATGGTCTCCTTTATTCTTCCAAGGATATATTTATAATTATCGATCTTTTCCTCCTCAAAATAGTGATCCAACGCAAACATACAGACACAATCCTCTAAACTTTTAGAATAGAGGGACGGATACTGACCATACCGCTGCAGCAGCTGATTCATCTTCTCAATGTTATAACCTGCCACCATACCGATCTGCAGAAACATTTCCCGGTTCTTCGGAATAGACCCCTTACACCACTTATCCACAGTCACTCTGCTGACACCGCATTTATCTGCAAACTTTGACTTCGTATAACCACTTTCCCGGATGATCTCACTGATCTTGCGCATCCATTGCTCCTGTTGGGAACGGATCAGTGGAAATACTTTATCCTTTAACTCTTCAATATCCTCGCACCGTGATATTTCGTCTCTAATGTACATCGATTCCAATATTCTAACCACCTGTTCGTTGTTGTCGATACTAAAATCATACAACAGGTATGAGAAATTATTTTCAGGCAAACTTTACAATTATATCCAGATAACGAAACAGCTTCCGCACTTTGCAAATGCAGAGTGCGGAAGCCTGCTGTTCCCGGTACATCATGATCCGGTATTTAACGATATCCCATTTTTTTCTCGTACTCAACGATCAGATCTTTATTTGCGATCTCCGTCTCCGTCAGATCTGCTTCGTCAAAATCATCCGGCGCGATCGTTCCTTCATACCAGTCACAGGAGTTAAAATATGCCTGTATCGTCTCGTCCTTAAACATTCTTCCATGTCTGGCATAAATTTCATTTCTGGCAATCTGGCACTGTTCAGCAGATAATCCTTCCAGATCCGCTTCTGTCAAAAGCTCCTTGTCGCTATTGGGAAGCACATACCCCTCATCGGCTGCCTATACTTCTTCTGCCACAGGTTCCGGAACAGCACTTTCATCTATATTGTCCTGGTGGTTATAAGCATCAATATTGGCAGTCACAGCCTCTTTATATAGTTCCTCCAGAGTTCCGTATCCATAATAATACCAGCAATATGTGCTGAACCAACCGGCGCTGATACCGGAATCTACCGTATATCTGTTATAAGGTGTCGCATAATCAGTTACATCCACAACCAGTCTGCCATCTTCTCCGATCATCAGATCCCTGAATCTGATATACCAGTATATATCATTTACCTGATTGTAGGATTCCTTTCCGTCGGAATACTCATTTCTGGCCTGTACCTTATATACAAGGTACAGATAATTGTTAGTTCCCCAGGTGTCTGCGTTCTTGGAAGTCAGTAAATAATCTCCCAGGTAAGTGAAGTTCTCCAAATGAGAGGTTTCACTCCATTCTTTGGCTACTGACGCGTTGTATACATCGGAAGCCTGCTGCTGCATTACAGCCAGATCCTCATCTGTGATCTCACTGAGATTTGTCAGATAACTTTGCAGGCCGGTTACGGTGTACTGTTTTTCATTGGTCTCCGGAACTTTACCAAGTCTTTCCGCGCAAGACGGAATTATGCTCTCGTCGATGGTTACGGTAATGACATCACCATTGCTGAGGCCGGACAGTTTATCTGCATCAAAATCATAATAACTTAATTCCGAACTGGTATAATTCAGATTAGCACTTCCGTTCGGTGCCACACCGGAAAACTCAACGTCCAGATTTGCAAAAGCATCAAAGCTTCCTACTTCTGTCAGATCTTTCACGGTATAGGAACCATCCTTGTATTTCACTTTACACTTCAGATATTTTGTCAGCTCAGGATCCACAGTCCAGGTATATGTAATAGTCTGTCCATTGGAAAGATTGCTATCTTCATCTAAATCCACTACCATAGCTGCCTGAAGAGCATCCATTGGTGTCACCATGCTTAAAGCGCTACCGTATTCGCTGCGGGCTGCTCCGGTAAAAGAAATCTTGGAACCGTATTTTTGCTCAATGGCATCCCAGTCCACTGTCACTGTCGCATTGCCATAACCGTCATAGCCACTGGCCTCCACCGTCAGATACTTATTCACATCAATCGTCTTGCCAGCATTAACTGCTACAACAATGATAACGATCACTGCAATCACTGCCGCTCCCACACAGATCAGAAGCTTTGTGGGGATTGCTGCTATTTTCCCAACAACATTACCTGCAGGATTTGCCTTGGGTGCATCCGTTGCGGTACCTGTCTTGTCATCATTCCCTGTAGCTGCTGTAGCTGTTGTAGCTGCCGTAGCTGTTGTAGTTGCCGTAGCTGCTGTAGCTGCATGTGTTACTTTCTTCGCGATTCCCTCTATTGCCTCTTTCGCTCCGCCATTGGCAAAAAATACTGCAAGATCTGTATCCATCTGCATTTTTCCCAAAAGGATCAGTGCATTGGCAATAATGATCAGAAGCATTGCGATCACGTTAAGGACGAACCACGGGGTGGTCTTGAAGGTGCAATAATTCTCTTCCGCAATTTTTTTCACAGCTCCCCGGAAAATAAACCAGATCACCAGATCTACTGCGGTGCATCCCAATATGATCGTGGAATTCAGCTTTTCCGTAAACTTTTTCACGAACAGTAATACCATAACTGCAATCGGCAATAACAGACATAACAGCATAAGCGGCTGAGGCTTAACCACGGTCTCGCCATAGGCCTTCACGCCTTCTACTGCGGTCATCACATTGACATTTACATCCTGACCGGAACAGGATACCAAAAACGCCGGACAAAATACAAAAATCATACATAACACCGTCAATATTCTCAAAATATTCTTGACGGTAAATCTCGGTTTTTTCTCCGATGCTTCAGGTGCTGCATTTGTTACTTTGTTTTCTTCCATTTTCCCTACCTCTCATTTGTTTATTTATTACAACTGTAGTTATCATACCGTATTTTTCTTTTTACCCTTTCACCCAAAGTTTACATTTTATTTCTCATAAATTTCCATGCTGTCAGTATGTTTTCTTATAGATTCCAAGACTTCTTCCTCTCCCCAGTAGTCACTATAAAAATGATTTTTTTGAAATTCGGGTTCCTCACATACCGTTAAATCATTGTTTATAAATTTAATGCTTCCATCGGCATTCACAACCAAATTTTGTTGCAGATCCATACAGTTTCTTTCCACTTCATTATAATTGTCCACTCCCTGAAACAATACAGCGAATATGTTTCCATCGGAGTACCCTTCCAGAATTGCCGCCAGATACTCCCTGTTCTCGTAATGTCTGGTACCCAAAAAATTAACCGTTTCATTTGCAAAAGCATCCGTTGCCATTTGAATCAGATTGTTTATGTCTTCTTCCTTCAGCTGTGAGAAACTTGTCACCAGAGTGGGCAGGCCTTCCACGGTATAAGTTTTTTCCGTCACTGAAGGAATCATTCCGATCTGCTGGATCAGGTAATTTGTATTACTGACATTGTAAGTTACCGTTAATGTATCTCCGTTATGAAGTTCTCTGCTATTATTATCGATTTCAAATGTGTATTCGTTGCCATAAGGGATATCTTCTGCCACTTCCACTACCGCATGACCTCTTCCATCCCATCCTTCATAAGAGAGTGTCACACTGTCAAAGGGATCAAAGGTAGGGATTTCCGGAAGATCCTGTACTTTCACGGTAATATCCTTATATTTCAATGTATAGCCGGTCAATTCTTTAAACGGCTCTGCTTCACAATTCCATGCTACCGTCGTACTCTCTCCGTTTTTCAGTGATCCATTATTCTCCACGTAATAGTTTACAACCATATCTCTTGCCAGATCGATCGCCGAATCATAGATCAATCCCACATCACCGCTTACCTTGGCTTTCGGAAAGTCTTCCTTCATCTGTGCATAGTCAATCTCGACGTTGACGGAACCCAGTCCCTCATATCCTTCTACAGTCACAGTGGTGTACTTATTCAGGTCTATATTTTTCCCACAACCTGTCAGCAAAAATGCTGCCCCCACAGTGATCATTGCAATTGATAGTTTCTTCTTCAGACTACTCATTAGTATCTCCTCCTGTCATATACGACTTTTTATTGTTAAGGTTATGATACCAAAACTGTTTCAAATCGTTTTCACCCAAAGTTTACCCTTTTTATCTTGAATTTCCTTTTTCTTCTCTTTCTAAACAGTGACCGTGCTTTCGCACGGTCACATATAAACATGATTTTCTTTTCGCTATCTTATAGTGGATAATTTTTTAATCTGTTTATTCCAGTAGTTCCTGTTAAACATTTTATCCATCTTTAAAATACCATCGATCTCCGTATCCTCAATATATCCATACGTGTTCAACAGGTTCTTTGACTCAAACGTCATATAAGTGCTTAAATTTTTCGCATTAAAAATACCGGAATCGGACATTGCGGAAGAGATGAACTCCATTACTTTTTTCTGGTCAATATTTCCTTTTATCGGTCCGCCCTCTTTCATCTGCTTTTTCAGTTGCTTCAGATCCTGAACCTGATAAGTAAGGTTCGGGCATGTGTCATAAAACAATTGAGCAACGCCTTCTCTTCCTTTTTTACTCTTCAAAACCTCAAAAAAGCCCAGTTTTCCTGTATATATTACCGGGAATACCGGCACATACGGATCATTAGTAAAGACAACACACAGAATGGCTTCTCCTTCACACTGTACGCCATAGGTGGTTTTGAATCCTACGGCGAATACATCCTGTGCATCCACGACCACCTGATCAAAACCGCTCAGGCAGTAAAACTGTCCACTATAAGCTGCACCGATAGTAGTGTTGATGGTAGATCTTGACATACGTATCAATACATCGAACGCCTGCTCATCACTCAATTTTTTATAATTGTCCGATGCAGACATTAATTCAGCTTTGGAAATGCCCTGAGTCATTCTGTACTTTTCCATGATCTGCTGTCTGTGAACAACGATCTGTTCCAATTGTTCTATCGTATACTCAGGCAGATTCATCTTTCGGGCATAATCAACATATCCCTGAACAGCCATTTCTGCCTTTCTCTGCTTTTCCTGACACTCCGGACAGATATTTGCACCAAGAGAAATTCTTACTTCATACTCCTTACCACATCTTTCACAAACCACAGTTTTTTTTGAAAAAAATCCCATCTCATTGTCCTCTTTTCTTTTTCAATTTGCGATTATTCTTTTTCCGAGATCACCTTGCTGCTGACCCAACCGGTCTGTTCCCGCGCATCATCCAAGTAAATTTCATACCAGATTCTTCCACTGCTTTTTTCTTCCTGATCACCGGTAGCTATGTATTCCTGTCCCTCTACTCCGGTTGTGACGACTCCATAATCGGTTCCGGGACCGGAACGGATATTCGCAGATCTCACGGTAACTACCATTACTTTGTCAGCTTCCGCAGCTGTCGTATCCTCTTCCATCAGATAATCACTCTGTTCTTCCTGTACCACAGGTTCTGTTTTCTGAAAATATCCTGTTTTCTCACTGAAGGCTTTAAATCCCATTGGAACTGCTTTCACTAATATACACACAATTGCTACACACAAAACATTAATAAGGATCTTAAACACAGATGACTTGATAAAGTATTGTTTCTTTTCACGGAATTGTGTATCTACCTTCTGCTTCAGCTTCTGGAAAATGTTCTGGAATGTTCTTTCGACACCGATCCAGTCATATTGTTTATTCAAATTATCCGCAGCCTCTGACACAAATAATGCAACAAGCAGTGGCGGAAGTGCGTAGATGATCAAAAATATCACAAATACAAGCAGTGAATACAAAATCAGGCTTATAATATTGTCTGTCGTAATTCCAATGGATTCCTGCAGATACGATAGCCATTCTTCTTTCATCAAGAGCTTGCGGAACACCAGCATATTGTCCATTCCCAGGTTCTTAGGCAATAAAATGTTCATCGCTAAAAATAAAACTCCAAACACCGGAATTGCCAGTTTCCCCAGCTGGGTAAAAATGGCCCGGAAAACCTCAAATACAAAATACAACAGGAAAATGGGCCAATAGATTAACCCGTAAATAAGAGTGGGCAGAAATGCTAATTTCCTCTGCTTCTTTCTTCCAAGCTTTTTATCCAGCTCATCCAATACTTTATTGGCTTTTGCCTGCTTCTGTGCTTTTTTGATAATCTGAATAATTGCTGTGCTGTTGGTGATTCCGAAATTATCACGTACCGGGTTATAATAAGAAATAATGAAATCCGCTTCGTCACGGAAGACATATTCTTTATTGGCAACATCCATCAACCCTTTTAGCGTAGGCTTTTTCATCTCCACAAAGGAATACATATAGGGTGTCAGACTCGGATATTTTACCAGCAGCTTGAATTCCTCAAAGTTATCCACAACATCCTGGCATTCGCACAATTCCCCAAGCTTATTGAAAAGATCCACCATGCAGATAAAATCAGAACCCTTTTCCTGTCTCACATTAAAGACTTCCGTTTTCATGGAATTTACAAAGGTCTGTAACCGTGCCAGAGTATCTGTCTCATCCAGCCTTAGATATTCATATAAGCTTTCCTCTATTTGCGGATATTTTTTTATTACATCCGGGGTCTGTTTCGCCGTTGCATAATACTCAAACATTTTTCTGATCTTAAAAATAGTTTCCTTTTGGAACAGATTTACAATGAACGGCTTTTCTTTTTTATTTTTCTCGTCTGATGTGTTTTCCTCTCCGCTTTCTTCTCCAGACTCTTCTTCGACTCCCTTGCTTCCGATTCCGGGAATCTTAAATTCTTTTTGCAGCATCTCGACAATTGCTTTTTTATTCTTTTTTTCTGCCGGATAATACGCAAAGAAAAACTCCACATCTTCTTTTTTTAGTTTTTTGGATGTTTCAATTAACTTAAAATACTCTTTTGCAAATTCTGTGTTCCCTGTAGCATTGTTCCCGGTTTTTTTGCCATTATAGAAAGCAAATACCTCTTTTCGCAAACGGTCATCTTTTAAAACCGCTTCGTACTTGTCAGCCTTTGCCAGTCGTTCTCCGTCTCTTTTGGCATTTTTTTCATTAGCTCCGTTGACACTCTGCGTCCATCGCTTTCTTGTAGCATCAATGGCATTCTGTAACTCCTGGGGATTCAGATCCGCTTTCTCTAATTTATATAGCTTAAAAATATTTTCCTGAGCAATATCAATTCCATATTTTTTCAGGACTGTTGTCTGTATGTCCGCCATGATGTTATCCCTTCTCTGTCTGCATCATAATCTTCTTCAGGAAATAGTTATATTTACTCTCACAACCGGCGGCCAGAGTGGTCATCAATACAGTTAAGAAGGTAAATACAAAATCTATTAACTTTTCCAACAGGCTCTGCACGATCTTCCACAGCCATCCGACCAAAAACCATAGAACTACTATTTGCAATGCCAGCGCAAATATCATTGACAATGCGCCCAATATGCCATTTTTAATGATTTGATCAATAATGCCGCTAATTGTCCCAATGATCAAAGAGCCTATTATTAACAACAAAATGATCGAAACGATCCGTAAAAAAGAAGAATACAGTGCATCCGTCAGGGCTGCCAGCATATTAAATCCTGCCTGAAGGATAAAAAATGTCAGCGCCATTAATGCAGACCCGAATATAATTATTGTCGTCATCTTCTCTCCTTACTCCACATTTGCAATAGACATTCTTCGTGTTGCGTTTGCCAGTTCTGTCTCGCTCATCTGATTGGAAAGCTGGAAGGTAGTATCCAGTTTAGAGTGATACATCTGTTCTTCCGCAATAATATGCAATATTCCGGAATTATCCAGTGCAGTAGTCATAATGACCGGTGTCTGTCGATCTACCCTCTTCTTGAATCGCATTTTAATCGTAGTCAGTGGCTGTCTGTCTTCAATTTCCATGGCTCCTTCTGTGGAACGGCTCTCATAAATCTTAATTTCTATTCCCTTCTGCCCGTCTGAAATTGTATAAAAAGTTTCTGTCCGGGTGGCGGGTAATTTGTCATTAATCATCAGCATGTTATAAATAATCGGTCTGTTATCACCATCCAGAATTTCCAATCCATAGGTTCTGGACAATACATTAGTGATATTTATCTTCAGATCCCCTGCAACGTTTCCACCCATACGGACATAGAGCTGATCCAGTTCTCCGGTCACCAGATTGTCTTCTTTGATCTCTTCTACGGTTTTGCCGGATTTTTCCGCCTCACTTGCGACGAAGTCATTAAATGCCTTTTCGTTTCCCGCATAGATTGCCGCTCCCTTGGCCACCGCTTCATCCGGATCTGCCAGCACAGGAGTCACATGATAATCTTCCTCGATCATTGCTGCTACCTGAGGCATTTTAGAAGAGCCGCCTACGAGAAGTACCTTATCGATCTTCGAAATCGGATATCCCTGTTTTGCAGCAGTTGCCAGCACATCATCCAACAGGTTCTTAGTTCTGTTCAGCAGATCCTGTGTGATCTCCTCATACTTTTCACGGGTCAGTTCCTCACGGAATCTTCCTGCAGGTCCGTTTACAGACATCGTTACCTTTTCCCTGGAGGTCAGTGCCTTTTTCCAAGTCTCCACATCTACATAGAGAGAGGCTACCGCATCCGGATCTTCGGTCAGATCTTCCCCGTTTTCCTCCTCATATCGCTCGGTAACATAGTCCATAAGCGCTTCATCCCAGTCTTTACCACCCAGCTGATCATCTCCGCCGGTGCAAACCACGGAAATATTGTTTCCATCAATATTCATTACTGTGATATCAAAGGTTCCTCCGCCAAGGTCATATACCAGTACGGTCTCATTTTTATCCTTTCCGGACACTCCGTAGCTGATAGCCGCTGCCGTAGGCTCGTTAATAATGTTTAAAACATTTAATCCTGCCAGTTCTCCTGCAGTCTTTGTTGCCTGTCTCTCATTCATTCCAAAATAGGCAGGACACGTGATCACCACATCCCGAATTTCTTCGCCGTCCCGCAGAACTCCTGTCTGGCGTAATTCTTCATTGGCATCGCTTACGATTTTTTTCAAAATCATGGAGGAAATCTCCGGTGCATGATACTCGATTCCGTTCAACGTTACCGTATCGTTCTCCTTACCCATTTTTCTCTTAATAAATTGAACGGTTTTATCCGGCTCCACTTCAATGGATCTCTTGGCTTCCGTTCCGACAATGATATTACTTTCAGACTCTACCATTACAACAGAAGGTGTGGTATGATCCCCATCACTGTTTTTCAGTACCACAGGTTTCCCATACTCATCAATATAAGAAATACAAGAATAAGTTGTTCCTAAATCAATACCATACACGTAACTCATAAGCTATCTCCTCCGTTTTCTGTATACTGATACACGATCACTTTTTCGGGTATCAATACTTTCCCATTCTTCTTATAGCCTTCTCCCAGGCTTTCCTTCACGAGCTTATCCTTCTGTGGATCAGTCGTTTTTTCGAGCTTTGCCTGATGGATCGAAGCATCAAACACATTTCCCGGTTCTGTGGAATATGCATCCACATTTTGCTGCTCCAGCAGATCCGTCAGATCCTCAAAAGCATACCGATACTCCTTTCTCACCTGTGAAGCATCCAATGTCTCCCAGTCACCGGCAGTCATGCAACGCTGCATGCTTTTCCGCACCCGGATCACTGCCTTCATCAGCTGATCCGTAAACTTGTCCGCATAGTCCTGCTTGTAAAACTCTAGTTCTTTGTGAAGTTTGTCGATCATCTGATCCTTCACTTCAATCTGATTTTTGATCAGATGCTCTACCATCTGGCATTGTTCCTGCGTATTTAACAGGATCTCTTCCAGCTGATTATTCGGATCATTTTCGAAAGATTCAAAAGATTCCATCTCCCACCTCCATTTTTTGCCATGTTTCTATAATACAGCATATTTTTTTCTGTCTTTTCACCTAAAGTTTACATTTTTCGGTATTATTTTTCTCCACGATCTCCAGGAACTCTTCCCCGCTAAATTCCTTGCCGTTCAGCAGTTCCACGGCAATGTTCTCCATACAGGGCTGGTATCTGTGTATGATCTCCATGGCAGCCCGGTCACCCTCGCGGAGCAGATCCTCCTGCTTCGTAACGCCGATCTCGCACATGCCATATAGATTCAGCATGTCATCTGCGATCTTTTTTGCCCGGTCATAATCCGAAATGCATCCTTCATCACAGCCGCCGCAGAACACTCTCTCCGCACAGCGTCCTGCCAGCAGTATGGTGATCTCATTTTTCAATTCCTCCTCTGTCCTGTTCCGGGCATTCTCTTTCAGTGACACACGGCCCAGGCTGAAGGCTCTGCTTCTGATGCTGATCTTCTCGATCTCCATGGCAGAATGCAGCTCATAAATGGCAATGGCATGTCCCAGTTCATGATAGGCCGTCCGGCGTCTGCTCTCTTCACTGATCTTCTTCGGATCCTGCAGGCGGAGTCCTGTGGTATTGGTCTCGATCAATTCTCCGATCTCCGGAATATCACATGCCTCAATGCGATTGTAATCTCCCTTGGTATACTCTCGCTCCGAGCGGTTGGCTATAATACGCGAGATCAACTGCTCGACAAATCTTCCGTTTCCGAATTTCGGCATCTCACAAAAATATTCCATAATGTCTCTGAGCTTCGGATATACTTCCTCCGTCACGACAAAACCGGATTCCTCCATCTGCTTTTTGAAGATTTTGATCAGCTCCTCGGTATCATAATCTTCAAAGCGGAAAGTGTAACCGATCCTGGAGGGGATTCCCGGATTCATTTCCAGGAAATTCCTCATCTCCGCAGGATATCCGGCGAAGATGAAAACCGTGTCTTCTTTATGATCCACCATTGCCGTGAGAATTGTCTCCACTGCTTCTCTTCCGGCATCACCGGCCTCCGCCAGAGCATAAGCCTCGTCGATAAACAGCACTCCGCCGATAGCTTTGCCGATCAGTTCATCCACCTGTTTGGCCGTCTCGCCGCCATAAGGAACGATGATGTCCTTGCGTTCGGCGATCACCAGACGGTTTGTCTTCAATACCCCCAACGAATACAGATCATTGGCGATCATCTTTGCCACCGTAGTCTTGCCGGTTCCGGGATTTCCCACAAACAACATGTGCATGAATGGTTCCGGCATTTTTTTCATTCCCATTTCCTTAATGGCATGGAAATACTTCACCTGGGTACGGAATTTCTCCAATTGCTTTTTCACTGTGTCCAGACCGATCATATTTTCAATCGTCGGTTCATTTCTGGCGGGCATTACGTCCAGAAAATGCTTCTCATAAAAGATCTTCGGCAGTTCTGCCTTTTCTTTTCCGTATTTTTTCACCAGCTCATAGTATTCCTTGGACCAGCTTCCCTGTACCTCCTGCAGCAGGTTATCCACATCCCGTCCGTTTCCGAAAAATTCCTGTAATTTCCGGGCCTCCAGGCACTCCTCCAATGCATCTTCCGCAGATTCATCCAGTGCGAATCCGCTCTGTCTGCATTGCTGCTCGAAGATCTGTTTCAGTTCTTCCACGCTGAAATCTTCAAATTTGATCTTATAAGCAATGCGGCTGCTGAGACCGCTGTTTTTCTTCAGCAGCTCCTCCATTTTGTCCTCATAGCCTGCCAGGATCACCACCAGACGATCCTGATTATTTAACATCTCCTGGATCAGGATATTCAGGGCCTCTGCACAGCTTTCCGTACCGTTGGCCAGTCCATATGCCTCATCGATGAACAGCACTCCGTCCAATGCCTGCTGTATCTTGCTTTTTACCTTCGCGCCGGTACCGTTTTTATAGACAGAGATCAGATCTCCCACCGTCGCCTCCACACATTTTCTGGTCTTCAGTACACCACACTGCCACAACAGCTCCGCCGTCAGTCTTGCCACTGTCGTTTTTCCGGTTCCGGGATTTCCGTAAAACATCATGTGGTAAGATCCCTTTTTCGCATTTTCCGGGTCTGCCAGCTGTTTTTTATAAATCCGGTCAAAGGTCTCCTTGACACTCTGCAGGCCTGTCAGCGCATTCAGCTTTGCCAGGACGTCCTCTGCCGTCCGGATTTCCTTCCGGTATCTGGGAATACATTTAGCGGTAAGCACATCCGGCTTCTCTTCTGTGCAGTATTTGCTGAAATATAACGCATACACACGATTCACGGCATCTTCGGCAAATGCCGCTCCCTTCAGTTCCGCTCTCTGGTAGATCGTATGTACATATTGGGTAAATTTTTCCTCAAAATCCGGTGCCAGTGTAAAGGAAGAGCTACGAAACCGCTGTAATGCCATCTCCAGCGCCTGTTCTATGGTAATTTCCGGGACGCACAGCTTATGGCTGAAAATACGATAGTTCAGTTCGTTATTTTTCAGAAAGGTGTCCTTGTAGACGTACTCGCTCATGCTGACGATCAGCGTTATATCCGGATGCTTTTTGCTGAAGTCTGCGATATACTTCCAGAAATTCCGGTATTTCATTGCTTTTTTGAGAGATTCTTCCCTTGCAGCTCCGGTTCCCGCATCTTCATTGACAAACGGCTGCGGCTGGCAGTTGTAGATATGGACGATATCGTAATATTCCCATCTGTCTCCAAAGCTTTCTTCCTCATGGCTTTTTCCCCAGCTGTCGAAGCTCTCGATCGCCACACTTTCTTCCTTTATACAGCTTTTCGGACCTGCTTCCCGGAAAAGCTCTTCCAGCACCTTTACAAATTTTATGATCTGCCCCTCATCTCCATACAGCAGCAGATTATAATAGGTTTCCATGATTTCCGGATGTCTTGTATATGCATCATCCCTATTGCGCTGATATCTGAAAGTGATATAATCGGCAATTGTGGGATAAAACTTCTCTGAAATATGAAACTCCCTTGCTTCTTCCAGTGCAACTCCCACAAACTGTGCTGCATCCCTGGCCAGGAGTGGTAATTCCATTGACATATCCATTTCATTTTCGTCGACGGATACCTTCCGGATCCTCACAAATACAGGAGTCCCCTTGATCGTATCATAGATACGCACTTCTGTCTCAATCATGGCCGTCAGAGTATCCAGACGACTTTGCTCAACCCCAAACTCTATCAGTTCAAAAACAGCAGTGAGTTCAAAGCTCATTTTTATTCTATGATCGTAAGTCTCTTCCTGTTTGATCAGCCTGATTCTCTTGCGTTCCGCATTCAGGATTTCCGCATCCCTATATTCCGCTCCGAGTACGATATCTGACTGTATCAAGCTCACATTATCCCATATATGATCTTTGATCCTTGTGATCACACTTTTTCCCATAATACTTAATGCCTCCCTCTGTCTGTTCGCGGTATCCCTCGCATCAATGGTAGTATATCGCAGTCTACTTACCGCTGTTTCAACTGAAGTTTACATCTGACAGGCAAAAAATACCCTCTCAGCCGAATGCTTCCGGTTAAGAGGGTATTCCTATCTATCTCTATTCTCTATTATTCTGTTGCTTCTGCTGCAGTCGGTGTACAATAGCTCAGGTACGTTTCTGCCGCCTGGTGATCCATTTTGGTCTGATGGTAATTCGCCGCTACTCCCAGCAGGGGAACACATAAGAGTACAAACGGTATAAACAATAAAACGATCAAAAACGAAGCAATTCCGGTGATGATATCCATCGGGAACGGAACCAGGAACCAGCCGATCCAGCTGATGCCCTTAGCTATCTTCCATACGAATCCGACGGTTGCCTTAATGCCGCCACCTATAATATATGCAGCAATCGTTCCGGCAAACATTATCATTGAGATCATATTATTCAAAAATCCCGGCACATTGCTGAATACCTGCGGTGCGAAAAAAACCAGCGCCCATAACACCTGTACAACCAGCGCAATGATCAATGCAATCTTACACCTTTCCAGTTTGGACTGGCTGTTCGCCAGAACATCCTGAGCGTACTGCGCATCATTGAACTGCATTTCCATAAAAACCTTTTCTTTTTCTTTCTTAGCCATTCGTTTTCCCTCCGAAATGTAAAATGTTTTCAGCGATCTGTATCGCTTATGAACATAGCATACAGTATTTCGTATAAACATTTTTCACCCAAAGTTTACACTCCCCGGCTTACCAGATATTTTTCCCGCAGGAACCACACCGTCAGAAATGCCAGTCCGCAGATTCCGGCAGTGCCCGTCGGAATTCCCCATAAGGTCCACCCGGCGATCCCCGACAATGTCAGTTCCAGATACAGCAGAGCCGCCACTATCCACACGACTAACATTCCGGTCCTGCTCCAGGTCTTATCTGCTGCCGGCAGCGTCAGATACGCATATTGCATCAGAAGCAGCACTGCGATCGGCAATAGCAAAAGCATCAGCCATCCCACCCAGTCTCCTGTTGGCAGCACTCCCGCATCCAGCCTCTGCAGATAGTCTGTGAGGATCAAAGACAGGGCAGCTCCTGAGACCAGTCCGGGCAGCAGCCCGGAGTCCAGGGCAAACCAGAGATACAACAGCAGACTTCCCCAGTGGAACCCCGTCTTCACAAACACTGCGATCATCCCGCCCAGGATCCCTAGGGTAAACCAGCTGTCCACATCTTTCGAACGTGCCCTGCCCGCGCCGAGAAGCGTTCTCACGCAGACTAACGCATAGAGAAAGCAGGTGATCCCTGTCGCTGCCGGTGTCCGGATCTGAGGGAATGCGATCTTCCCCGCCATCAGTCCGGCATACATTGCCACCGTCCCCAGCAACAGATAGATACGGCTGTGTTCCCTCCGGTAGCTGATCTTTGCCGGATACCAGATCCGGTCCAGTGCCGTGAAGACCTCCTCCATGGACTGGTAGCGGTCACCGGGATCATAGGCGCACATTTTCTTCAGGATCTTATATAACTCATCCGAACCGCCGTCCGGTCTCGGAAGTACATAGCCATCACAATACTGTCTGGAAAAATTAGAATAATAGCCTTCGGAATCCGGAAACCGCAGATGGTTCCACAACAGGTATAACATCATTCCATAGGAATAGATATCTGCCGTATTGTCGTACAGATCGCGTTCCCGGACGACCTCCGGTGCACCGTAGCCCTTCGTCATGGCAATGGAGCTGGCCATTCCATCCTCTGTCACTCTCGCGATCCCAAAATCTCCCAGCTTGTACTGTTTTTTCTCCGGTGAATAAAAGATATTTTCCAGCTTCACATCCCGGTGCAGCATGTGTGCCGCATGGGTATCCTTCAGTGCCTGACCGATCTCATAAGCACATTTTAAGATCTCCTTCTGCTCATAGCGCTGCAGTGCCTCCGGATATAGGGTACCCGCGGCATAGACCGGCTCCGCCCATTCCAGCACGAGGAATTGTAACAGCAGCCTGTCCGTTTTCCGGGGAGCCGGTTCCGGCATTACTTCACTCTGTCCGCCGGTCATTTCCACATCCAGGACCCGGTTATCCTCATCCAGCTGTATCAACAGCTGGCCATAGTCATACAATCTTATAATGTTATCCCGGAACAGGCTCAGCTGTTTATAAGCCTCCGCTCCCTGTGTAAACTGCTCTCTGTCCAGATGGCTGTCTGTAAAACCGATGACCTTGATGGCACAGGCCTTGCTGCGAAGTCCGGAGTGTATCTCTCCCCGGTATACATATGCCGTACTTCCTTTTCCCAACAGCTCCAATTCCTGTCCCCGGCGGCTCAGCCGGTATTTTGCGGACGGATACTCTCGCTCATCCAGCTGTATCAATATCTTCTCGATCTCTTCCCTCGTCCAGATATACATCGTCGAACAACTCCCTGTTCCAAATAGAATTAAATGTCACGCACCCGGTCAGCAGAATTCCAAGCAGTAACGGATGTAGCCTCTTCAGCGAATCCGGGATCTGTATCCCTGCAAAATGTTGCAACAACCCAGTCAGGATTCCACCTGCCACAGACGCCGGTCCCAGCCACAGCGCAACTGCGCACCACAGATCTCCTCTGGGGCGGCGGGGCTCTTCGATCCAGTTTTTCAACAAAATAAAATTTACTGCCACAGGCACCGCCACCGCTGCCGGAATACAAGCCAGCTGCCAGTCATATAAAAATTGCAGCCAGCCCCACCCACCGGACAAGGTCCGGAGAAACCAGAGTCCTGTTGCCAATGCTGCTGCCCCGGTGAGTTCCGCCATACCGCTGAGCATAAACAAAAACAATATCACATGTATGGTTGTAAATCCACCGGTCACTCCTGAGTAAATACAGGCTACAGCCGCCAGAATACCAAACAGCAAATCCATTTCCCTCATTTTCTGCAAGACAGCTTCGATTCCCACCGCAATGGGCAGGATCCAGAACCGCCAGTCCGGCACCTTTTGCCCGCCACCTTCCAGTGCGATCATTACCGCCGCCAGAAGAAGGGTCAGTTTCCCCATGCACCACAGACTTTGTTCCCGGCTGTATTTCCGGTTATCCTTCTCGATCTGCCGGATTTCCCTGCGGCTCTGACGCCGCCCGCTCTCTTCGATATCCGGATCCGGATCTGCTTCTCCGTCTTCCGCATGGTTTCCATCACTACTGTCACCGCTGTAATAGGTGGCCGTGGCCAGATCCGGCAGATCCTCTTCCACAGCCTCTTCTCCCACAGCTTTCTCCGACATATCTTTTACCCATTGAAATGCCGCCAGTACTTCCGCCATGCTCTGGTAGCGCTCTGCACTGCGGTAGCTGCACATTTTCCGCAGAACCGCCGCCATGGGCTCCGATGCATTACAGGGTGCCGGCAGAACATAATCCGGCTGATACTGCACTTCGCTGGCATAATATCCTGTGGAACCGGGAAAGCGCAGCTCGTTGAGGAGCAGATACAAGGTGATGCCAAAGGAATAAATATCTGCCGTCGCACCATAATTGTCATACAGCCGCCTGCTGATCTCCGGTGCACCGTAGCCATCGGTATAGGCCACCGTCTCTGCCTTGCCATCCTCCACATATTTTGCCAGTCCGAAGTCTCCCAGCTTGTACATCCCGGTCTCTTCGTCCCGGAAAATATTTTCCAGCTTCACATCCCGGTGTAAAATATTATTGGCATGGGCCAGATAAACAGCCTGTCCGACCTGTATGGCAAAATCCAGTACTTCTTTTTCTTCTGTTAGTCCCGGAAAATTCACTGATACCTTGCCGAATTTATCCTTGTTAAGCACCGGCGTCAGCTTCTCCATGAGGATTCCCTGTACCGGCCGGCTGCCGTTCTCTGCATCCGTAGTCTCCACGGTATCCAGAATCCTGACGATATAGGGGCATTGTTCTCCCAGCAGCCGCTGCAGTCGCACCGTCTCCCGGAACAGTTCCGGCCGGACGGTCTTGTGATCACTGCCGATGACCTTCAACGCATAATGGCGCCCCGCAGTCTCCCTGCGGCGCACCTCATATACGGTGGAAAAACCTCCTCTGCCCAGCAGGACCGGCTTCCCTTCCTCATTTTTACAGACCTCATATTGCGGAAAAAACTGTTCCTCCGGCTTCATACCATTTTAACTCCTGTTCCTCCGGCTTCATTTTCTTTGCAGCCGCATGTCTCCGATCAGGTAAGTCATATCTCCCATGTAGATTCCCATACCGGATTCCCCTTCTACAACAGTTCCCTTCTCCGGACGCTCCAACCGTATCTGCTTTTCTCCATCCATGAATACCAGCAGGTCTTCGTCCATGGTATCCTCCACCTGTATCATATCACTGTAACTGTCCGTGGAAAAACGCGCCCAGATCGTCCGGGGGCTGAATATCGCTTCCCGGCCGCCGCCGAAGAAAAAAATATCTCCGGAGGACAACAGGATTGGTTTTACCCGCCCGCTCCTGCCGGTCTCAATGTGTTTACCGTTGTATACCGTTCCGTTTTTTCCATAACCGTCCACATAAAACCAACAGCCGTCCCGATTGACGAATTTTCCATGTTTTCTGCTGACAGTGGCGGAATACATCCGGATATCCGGATGATTTTCCTTCGATGGTCTACCGATCTCCCATAAAAGCTTATTATCTAACGGATAGTTCTGAAGCTTCCCGTTCTCAATTACGATCAAATGATTTTTCATTCCTCTTCCTCTCCTATTTCCGCCAATTCCGAAATAAAAGCATCGACCTCCGGCAATTCCATACGGCTCAGGACATCTCTGGCATACACACAGATTTCATCCGGATCCGTAATATCATTCATCGCCGCGTCATCCAGAATGAACATCAGCACGCTTTCGAAAATATTTCTGCTGCAGAGCGGCTCCATGTGAGCCAGCTCCAGCATCTCATCCACATCCTCATGCTCCATTCCCAGATGCAGTCCCAGCGACAGGATCTTATTGCGGGTAGGATACCACTTTTTCTGGCGGATGGCGGAGATACATTGCCGCAGGGAAGAGGTCCAGCCCTGTCCCAGTGCCAGCTCATAGACATTGGCAGCCTTGTACAGCTCCTTGTTCTCTTCCACATACTGTAATACATACATGTAGAACTTGTGATAAGCTCCTGAGAATACAGCAATATGATCCGTCACGAAACGTTCCAGTTCTTCCTCATCCCGCACATCCGACAGCTTCTCGTCGAATTTCTCTGTATCGATCTCCTCCGCTTCTGCCGCATCATTGCGTACAATAGCATTTTTGATCCGTTCCAGGATCTGACGATAAGCAGCGATCTTCTCTCGGCTGTCCAGACTCTGTGCATGGTTCAGGACGAAAATGCAGGCACAATCCTCCAGACTCTTGGAATACAGCGCCGGATACCGTCCATAGCGCTGCAGCAGCTGGTTCGTCTGTGCGGTATCATAACCGGCAGCCATACCGATGATCAGGAAAGTCTCCCGGCGTTTTGGAATGGAGCCATTGCACCATTTGTTGACCGTCACCCGGCTCACACCACAGATCTCTCCGAATTCCGTCTTGCCATATCCCGTGTCCTCGAGAATTTTGTTGATCCTGGCCACCCATTGTCTCTGCTGTGTCTGCAGTTCAGGAAAAATATTCTCCTTCAACTCTTCCAAGCTTTCGCACCGTGCGATCTGATCTCTTATCTGTTCTGTTAATAAAATATTCTCGTTCTGCATTGTTTTTTCTCCGGCCTTATGTTGTTATCTCCGTCATTACTCTTTGTTATTTCAGTATAAATAGCCCGTAATAACTTGTCAATTTTCGAGAGTACACCTCTTTTGTATTCTTCGCCCCCTCCCCGGTCCACTTCGGTATTGGCATCTCTCTTGTACCCAGTGTAGCGTATTGGGTGTTCCCCTGTTTCAGTCAAACTTTACACAACCGTATTGGTACCCATCTCATCGTATACGCAAAATGCCACAGATCTCGATCCATGGCATTTTGTGTGTTTCCTATTCTGTTTCATCATCCGTATCGAGACCTTCCATCAGAATACGGTTCCACTCCGCATTATTACTTTCCAGTTCTTTCTTCTGCATAATGCGATTGCGGTCACTTAAGATCGCCAGCATCTCGTCCGCGATCTCCTCCGGCGGCAGATCAGAATAATGACACAGATAACCGATCATACGGCTCGCCGTAAAATCCGTATTCAGATTCTTCGTCACCAGATCACAGAACGATTCCGGATAACCGCGGGATAGGAGCATTTTATATAATTGCATACTTTGGGGAGATCTTGGTTTCATTCTGCCTTTACCCTTTGCATCCCATACTTAATATCAATTTCATAACAATTCATTAATCATTTTTTCAACTGCTGCGATATAATCGTCCATTTGTTTTCTCTTATAGACACATATATATGATGGATGATGAATTGGAACATAATAGGTTCCATTACATTCTGTATAATGATATTCGAAATCATTCCACTTTTCAAAATCTAAATGTAAATGCCTTGCGACAGAAGAATAAACTTTTTCTCCCAACAAAAATACAATTTTAGGTGACATCGCATTAATTTCACTTACTAAATTGTCAAAACATTTATCCATTTCTTTTTTGCTGGGATAACGCAATTTCTGTTGTTCCGTAAGCGGAAGACACTTTACCAGATTGGTTTTATAAGTACTCACTTCATTACACATCTCTTCTATCTTTTGTATCAGTTTTCCAGTATTTGTCTGCTCTGATAAAGGTGTTTCCTCTTCAGATGTAATTTTTTTAGCAGACAGTCCAACCCAAAAAACCTGACACGGTCTTTCCGAATCCAACAATGGTCTTTGATTATTGCATAATCCGCATTTACTACACATCCGTATATCTTCAAGCATTTCCTTCCCCTATCTCTTGTGTTTTGATAATATATTGGTTCAAAATTTCATCTGAAACTTCGCTATAGTTACCAAAATCAAAGTTAAATTGGTTTCTCCCCTTGAATTTACTTATTATGTCATTAAATTCACATTCATGGACAATTCCCTTCTCAGACACAATGTCATTATACAACTTTGTTCCATGATATGGTCTGAATTGAAAAACACTCGTCCTAAAATTGCCCTCTGTCGTCTGTGAAATATTGCTAATTTTTCTTGCCAGTTCGTATGTTTGTTGGAAATCATATTCTGTCTCTTGTGGAAAACCATAAATGAAATATCCTTTTAAGTCAATACCCTCCTGCAAAATTTTTTGAGCCACTTCTATAACATCTCCTGTACTTCCTACTTTATTGATCCTTTTTCTCATAGATTCTGATCCGGATTCTATGCCCATAAATAGTTCTCTGCAATTAGCCCCTTTCAGTTTTTCTATATCACCTAAATTTGGCTTTAAAGAAAGCACATGCGCCATTCCTCTCCAACTCAATTGCGGATATTCTGAAAATACATGTATTGCCTGTTTTATACGCTGTTTATTGCTCAGAAATAAATCATCCAAAACCCTGATACTTTTCACCTCCGGATACATCTTTAATATATCGTTGATTTCATTGACAATGCTTTGTTCTGATCTAATTCTGACAGGAATCCCTCCGTTCACACTTCTTGCCCCTCCGCAAAAAGCACAGTTGTAAATGCATCCTCTCGATGTTACCATTGCTATTTCTCTTTCGCCATAATGATTTTTTATTATTTCATCGTGGAAAAATTTTCTATTCAATACAATATCTGAAATATCTCTTGGAAAAAATTCTGATTCTGCATTTACTCTAAAAACTTTTATATTTTCAATTTTTTTAATTGGTTCTACCTTTTTGTTATCTAAAATAATTGTTGGAATAATATATTCGCCATCACCTATAATAATATTCATTCTGTTCTTAAGATTCCATTTTACAATTTCCTCATAAATGCTGCCCACTACCAGTCCACCAATAAACCACTCACATTTCACCTTGGTCTGCTCGCAAATAGCCTTTACCAATTTATAGTTTTGGGTAAAAATATTTATTCCGACATAATCCGGCTGTTTCTCCTCTATATATTTAACAATATCTTCTACCGACTTTCTTTGTTTCACAGCATCCAGTATTTCAACCTGAATCCCGGCCTTCTCTACATATGTAGCTATATATCCAAGTCCAAGCGGTGAAAGATAGTTTTCTCCTTCTGCGGCAGCATCCCAAAATATAGGAGAATTAATAAGAATACATTTTTTCATTTCCTTTTCACCTCTTTTACAATATATTCAACGATAGTATCTACATTTTTATCCAATTCGGTACAGTTATTTATTTCCAAAACCGATATTCCATTTTTCTTCAATATTTCTATTCCTTTTTCCATATAATACAATTCTTCATCCGATCGATTATTCTTTTCAAACCTTGTTAGTTCAGCACGATCAGATAATCTTTTCTGAAGAGTCCCCACATCAGCCATAATCGTAACTTGAAGATCCGGACGTATTATCAGTGCGTTTAAATCCATTATATAATCAGCATTCACTCCATCCATTCTTTGCAATATCAATGATGATAAAATATAACGGTCTGTAATGACAATGTTGCCATCATAAAGCATAGGTTCAATTTCATTTTTAATATGTTCATATCGATCTGCCGTTACCATACATGCAATGCTTAGTCCCTTGTGTCCTTCTGCATATTTTCGCACAAATTCTCCCAATATAGAATTTGTCGGCTCCCTGGTCACTTTCACTTTATAGCCCATCAAACCCAGTTTTTCTGCTATTGCATTAATAACTGTAGTCTTTCCACTGCCATTAGGTCCATCTACCGCCACAAAATAACCAGTATTGTTCGTTCTGCTTTGCATTCAATTTTCCTCCTTCGTTAATGTACTTATATAATATTTATGGCTGAATATCTGTAATTCTTACAAATATTGCTTCCGGTCAAATAAAGTCATTTTTTAATAAAAGTTGGGATTAAAAACTCGAATCATACATATATAAGAATTAATTAGATGCATAAAAAAACTTCTATGCTTTATATCCACAATAGCATAGAAGTTCTTTGATTGCAATTACATTTATTGGAAAATTACGCCTTCTTAATATGGAAGATCACACCGCTCTTGGGGTAGATCCACTCATCCTTGATCGCAATGTCATAGAGTCCGGCTCTCTGGATGCAGGCTCCGACATTGGCAGTGCTTTCCTTATTGAGATAGGAATACATAGTGACATCCATTCCGTTCTTGTATTTCAGCTTGATATGGGGCTCCTTGGTCGGATCCACCAGGGTCACCTCGAAAATAGAGTTCCATACCCGGGGCATCTTGAAATAGATGCTGACCAGATGCTCCCCGCTTGCCTCGTTCCGGTCAAAATCCAGCTTGAATTTCAGGATAAATCCGTTGCTCTTTCGCTCTACTTCGAACTGCGCTTCGTCGTCATTATCTCCGCTGTTGTCAATTCGCAAGATCGGCATGAACAGGTCATTGATCACATCCCGTATCTTATCCGCGGGAATACTGTTGATGAAGTCCACGGCTTCCGGTTCCACCACCAGATCCTCATTGAAAATGCTCTTGGTGAAATCCGCATCCTGCCCGGTCTCCAACAATCCACCGTCCAGACTCTTTTTATCATAGGCGAAACCGAGTCTGATCACATCGCCCGTGTAGTTCTCGTCTGTTCCTCCCAGACACTTTACGCTGAACTTCAATTCCTCATCGATCAAGTAATACTTTCCGTCTGTGGCTCCGGGGAATCCGGCTTTTACATATTCCTCTGTCAGATTCGGCTCCAGATTGATCGTGTAATCGAACATTTTCCGGATCCTGGCGCCTCTTGCCCTGTCGAAATATTTCTCCATATTGGTAGAAAGCATATCCACCGCATCTTCATCCTTTATCATGGAGGTAATGGTGGATTTCAGGAAAGTCTTTTTATCTTCATCGCTGAAAGAATCCAGGATCTCCGGCTCTCCCATCAGCGTCTTGGTAATCTGCTGGGAGGTCTCTCTGGCGTAGGCATCCTGGGTCAGCTTGTTGTTCAGTATATCGAATAACAGAAATGCTGCCAGCACACCGATGAGATTCCCCACAATATTGTCGATCAAGTCATCCACGGTGTAACCGTTCTTCAGTGCCAGATAGGTATATCCCACAAACACAAGTAACAATGCGATCAGCACCAGTACCATAGTGGCGGACAAAGTGTCCATCACACTTTTTTTCTTCTTTTGTTTCTGATTATCCATGAATTTCCTCCCTCGTAAATACACCCTCATAGATTGCGGGCTTCCGCATGTAATAAGCCCAGAACCGGTCACCGTAGTCATAATGCCACCACTCGGACGGCAGATTGGTAAAGCCCGCATCTATCATAGCATAATAAAGCAGACGGCGGTTTTCACGGACCTGTTCGTCCTCTGTCCCCTGTACATGCTCCGCGGTCTCATAATACGCTGCGTAGGTCTTATCCGTAAAAGCATCGAATCCACATCCCATGGGAAGCTCTCTGCCCTCCGGATCCAGGATCGTTAAGTCAATGGCTCCTCCGGTGGTATGGGCAGGAGGCACCTTTGTATCCGGTACCGGGTCCGAGACAAATTTGCAGATCGCAGCTCTCCTTTTTGCCTCCGGCAGCTCTTCTAAATGAAAATCCCGGATGATGTCCACAGAATACTTTTCAAACAATTCATGCTGCAGCGCAAAGGGGCGCCAGGCATCCCAGATACGGAACCGGTAACCGTCCGGCAGATTCCCCGCCGCTTTCACCAGCCTCTCATACATCTCCTTACGGACAAAGCAGTTCTCTTCCGCATGGTCCATATGTAGGATCGGATACAGCATTTTCACATCCCACAGATCACAGCTTTTCAATTCTATAAACGCAGAATCCACAAACGCACTGTCTATATAGCGCTCCGGATCCCCGATCGTCGGTATCGGCCTCATGGGATCAGCCTCCTTATTATTTATATTTATCATAATACCCCTTTCCCATCAGATATGGCAAGTGTCTGGCACATTTCATATAATCAGATGCCCGGTGTTGGCCTCGCTCCGGTCAAAATCAGTATTTGCAGCCCTGTTTCGCTGACAAATTATATTTTTCTTTTATTTTTTGATTTTAATAAGTGCCGTTGGTGATTTTGGCTTACCATCCCTATATATCTCCCCTGATTTCATAAGCGGATTTATAACTTCATTTAAGAATTGACTTCTACTCCGATAGTTAAGAGACATCTGTAGTTCCTTTATAGGCTTTGGTCCTTCCATCTTAAGAATAGCCATAACTTTTTCCGCATCTGTAAGGTTTTCTAAATCCAGTTCTATAGCCTCATCTCTAAATAATCTGTCATATAATCTCAAATTCAAAAATCCGGGATATATAGATACTACCGGCTGTAATTCATCTGGACTGGACTTGTAAGATTCCATCATGGTTTGAAAACCGGTTCCACCTCTCTCCATCAGATTTGCCACATCCAGACAAGCTGCTATGATGGCATTTCTTCTGATAGACGGTATAGAACCGGCTGGATATGCATTGTAATCTTTCGGCAGTAACCATGACCCCGGTGAAACTATTTCAATTCTGTCTGAATAGATATCAACATCAATCTGTGTTCCCGAAATAGAATAATCCCTATGGGCAATGGCATTTACCAATGCCTCTCTTACAGCTTCCTTAGGATACGATCTGATTTCATCCCGTCCACCCTTTTCTGTTTTTACCCAGCCTGTTTTGGTGTTTCGTTCAATAAAGTTTAATGCATTCTCAAATACGTTTGCAATAGAACCTCTTAATCTGCTGCTATCTAAAACAATACCTGTCTTGTTTTTCCCTTTCCATAAACGGCAGCATATCATTGTGTCATCTTCATTATAGTTGTCTGAAAACATTATAAATCCTGATTTTGCATACCCATCTTTTGAAACTATTTCTTCGTTCTGCAATTCTTTCATTGTTGGAGCAGATTTATCTTGTCTGTATTCCTTACAAAGATTAAGGTATTCTGACCACTGATTATCAGTATATGCCACCTCGCTTGTCTCATTATCTACACCATATTTTCTCTTTGAAAGTGAAATAATTTCTTCCGGTGTTGCAGGAGTCGCATTTCCATCTCCCTTTATAAAAACTGTTTCATTGTAATCTCCTTCTCTATATCTTATTACAGAATCTGCAGGAGCAACTTTAACAGCTAATACAAAATGTTCCGCATTAGAATCCACACTTCTCATCATATATGAAATCTTAATGTGTGGAAAAATATGTCTATCATTAATCCTTGAAATTAATAGTTTTGTTTTATCAACTTCTTCAAGATCAATTCCAAAGGCCTCCCCATCGTTTGATACACCTATAAATAAGGTTCCTCCTTTATCATTTGCATATCCAATAAGAGTTTTTGCCCATTTAATGGGATTATCCGGATTCAATACTGCTTTATATTCATAACTTGTATCTTCTGTAATAACATCTGGATATAGCTCTTTGATTTTCATGAATCTCCTCCATATAATAATGTTCTTGGCATAACTATATCAAACATTACTAAACATTACAACAACATTACAATTACATCATAGGTGAAAATTTACTTGCATTTCTGCCTATGATACAGTAGGATAAGGATTTTAAATAATATATGACATTATATAAACATTATTACAACATTACTTAAACATTATTCACTATAATGACAGGTACAAGTCCCATTCGTAGGCATCAAAGTCGGGGGCTTTTGACCCCGACATCATTAAATGCCATTAAATACAAAAACGACATGCGAGTGCCTATTTCTCATAGAAATTTTAACATTTGCCATTTCCCGCAAGGCTTGTTAAAATAAGGATATGAAAAAGATAAATTTATGTAAAACGTTATTAAAAACCATGTGTATCGTGCTGGGGATCCTCATCCTCGCACTGTTGGCTTACATCGTCTACCTCTATGCCAGTTATTACAGGATCGAGGACAATCAGGAACTGGTGGTGGAGGCACCGGTCGACGATACTACCACAGGTGCGGCTGCGGTGCTGGCTACGGATACGGAATATTCCGCAGTGACCTACAACATCGGCTTTGGTGCTTATCTGCCGGATTACAGCTTCTTCATGGACGGCGGTACCTCCTCCTGGGCGGAAAGCCCGGAGACCGTACAATATGCCATAAACGGTGCGGGAGAACTGGTGAAGTCATTAGACCCGGATTTTGCGCTGATCCAGGAGATCGATCTGGATGCCACCAGAAGCTATCATACGGATGAGTACGAGATGCTGCGCAACCTTCTGCCGGAATATACTACCGTATTTGCGCAGAATTATGATTCCGCCTTCCTGTTCTATCCGTTTACCCAGCCCCACGGCAGCAGCCGGGCAGGACTCGGACTGTTCTCGAAATATCCGGTGTCTTCCGCCCTGCGCAGAAGCTTCCCCATCTCCACTTCCTTCAGCAAGTTCTTCGATCTGGACCGTTGCTACAGTGTCTCCCGGATCCCGGTGGACAACGGCAAGGAGCTGGTGATCTTCAATCTGCATATGTCCGCTTACGGCAACAGCGATGAGATCCGCAAGGGACAGATTGAGATGCTGTGCAATGATATGGCAAAAGAATACGAAGCCGGGAATTATGTGCTCTGCGGCGGCGACTTTAACCACGACCTGAAGGCTTCCGAAGAGGATACGGAGAGCTGTGAGTCCTGGGCATTTCCTTTTCCGAGAACGGAGCTGCCGGAGCATTTTGCCTTCTGTCTGGATCTGTTGAGTTCTGAGGAGAGGGAATCTCTTTGGAACAGCGCCAGAAATGCGGATATGGAATATGTCCCCGGTGTAACTTATACCGTAACTTTGGACGGATTCATTATCTCCGACAATATCGAGTGCCTGTCCTATGAGAATGTAAACACCGGCTATTCCTACTCCGACCATGATCCCGTGAAGATGGAGTTCGTGTTAAAATAGTGTCAAGATTTACAAAGTTCGTTGACAGTGTTTGTCCTTTTTTTGTAGAATGAGGGCACAGTTAAGAGGGAGTAGTTCCCGGATGGTTTCTGATAGAATGGTAGCCTGGAATGGTAACCGAATGATACATGAAGCTGTCCGGAATGATAATCGTCATCACGTCCGTCGGACCGGTTATTATTGTAAGCAACGAGACTTTTATCGATCATTTTTGATGCGGTAAAAGTCTCTATTTTTATACTTTTTATAAGAATACGTGAGGCACCGCAGGAAAGGACAGCTTATGGAATACATATTGTTACTCGTAGGATTTATACTTCTGATCAAAGGTGCAGACTTTTTCGTGGAGGGAAGCTCCTCCCTGGCGGGGATCCTGAAGGTCCCCAGCGTCATCATTGGTCTGACCATCGTCGCCATGGGCACCAGTGCCCCGGAGGCCTCCGTCAGCATCAATGCCGCACTGGCTGGCAGTAATGATATCGCCATCAGTAACGTCGTCGGCTCGAATATCTTCAACGGGCTGGTGGTCGTGGGTATCTGTGCATTTCTGCACAGCTTTATGCCCCACGGAGAGATCCTGAAGCGGGATATGCCGTTAAATATCCTGGTAACTGTCGTATTATGTCTGATGTTTTTAGATGGCAGCTTAAGCCGCATGGAAGGCGCTGTCCTGTTGCTGGGCATGATCGTATATCTGGGATTTATGATCTATTCTGCCCGGAAAAACAGAGAAGAGGGAGAACCCGGCAAGATCCTCTCCCTGCCCCGCAGCCTTTTGTATATTGCCGGAGGTCTGGCTGCCGTTATCTTCGGCGGTGATCTCGTCGTGGATAAAGCGTGCATCATCGCTACGAATTTCGGTGTCAGCCAGAATTTCATCGGACTGACCATTATCGCCATCGGCACCTCCCTGCCGGAGCTGGTGACCTCCATCGTTGCCACGAAAAAGGGAGACAGCGGACTGGCGTTGGGCAATGCCATCGGCTCCAACCTGTTCAACATCCTGTTTATCCTCGGAATGTCCGCGGTGATCAGCCCTCTGCATGTCCTCGGAGAGTCCGTCATCGACACTGTACTGCTCCTTGGCAGTGCCATTCTGCTCTTCGTATTCGCCCGTACCGGCAGACGCATGACCCGCAGTGAGGGGGCTGCGTGCGTGCTTCTGTATGTTGCATATACGGCTTACCTCTTCGTGAGGTAACAGTGCTGCTATAGACGCACAAAAAAGCGCACCTGGGCGAGGTGCGCTTTTTTATCCTATTCAGGCTATTTGTGGCAGATATCTCTCCACTGGCAGTCTCCGCAGATGACTTTGCCATATCCCGGCTGCAGAATCTTCTCTTCCACTATCCGCTCAAATTCCGCAAAAGTCATTTCCTGACCTGTCTTTAATCCGGTGTATTTCAATACACCCGCATCATACCGGTCTACCTTCTCCGCAGACTCGCAGCTGCCGCCCTTATTATGCGGGCAGGCGCTGCAGATCTCATCCGTCGCTCCGACCAGCTGCAGGGATGCCGGTCCATTTTTCCCCAGAAGCCATTCCTTCACCTCCGTCATATGCTTAGTGAACCCTTCACTGTATCCCTTCCCTTCGAAAAAATACAGGCACATGCCGTGGTGCGGTCGGATCCGGTAAGTTGTTGTTACTTCCATATCCGGTGTATCCTTTATTCCTGTCCGTTCAGCTTCAGAGCCTTAGACAGTCTCTTACTCAGTGTCAGTGCCAGTGCGATCTTCACCAGATCCGGAATGATGAAAGGAATTACACACCAGCCCAGTACGGTAGCCAGACCGACAGCTCCGGAATTCTGCGCATATACAACCATGAACCACACAGTTCCGATAGCATAGCACACGATCAGGCCCAGTACCATGGAGATACCCAGCACCCATGTCTTACGTCCGAACAGCTTCTCGATCAGCCACATTACTAATGCAGAGAATAAAAATCCGATAATGTAACCGCCGGTATTGCCCAGCAGCGCATGGACACCACCGGAGAATCCCGCAAATACAGGAATGCCTACCGCACCCAGTAAAATATAGATCAATACCGCAAGGCTTCCTCTCTTACCGCCCAGTACGCCGACTGCCAGGAATACCGCAAAAGTCTGTAACGTAAAAGGAACCGTCATCGGGATGGAGATCCAGGAGCAGATCGCGATCAGAACCGCAAATACTGCAATGTACACCATGTCATAAGTCTTGCTTCGTGTTGTTGTCTGTGTTGTCATAATAAAAAACCATGCCTTTCTGTCAGATGTCTTTTGTAAAAACCTCTGTCAGAATAGCATGGTGTTTTTTAATTGTCAACCATTTTTATAATATAGTTAACAATCAAGTAGATTCCCTGGTCAGAACTGCTTCATCGTATTCTTATTCCGGTACATATCCTTATCTGCACGCTCACGCACCTTCTCCGGATCCGTATCATCCGCCGTGAATACAGCATGCCCATAGGCAATTCCCACAGGAACGGGAATGATGTTCTTGTGATTTAATATCTCTACATCCTGATCGATCTTATGCATCACACGTTCTATCTTAAAAAATCTTCCCTTCGGAATGATACAGCAGAATTCATCCCCGCCAATGCGATAACATTTCCCATAGCGTTCAAAATTGTCCTCTATGATACGTGCCGCGTTGATAATATACTCATCTCCTGCCCTGTGGCCATATTGATCGTTACACTGCTTAAGATTGTTCAGGTCAAAGGTCACTATGACATATCCTTCAAAATCCTTCTCGTTTTTCACAAAATAATCATAAGCATTTCGATTGTACATGCCGGTCATGGAATCATTCAGGGCAAACTGTTCCAGTTCCTCCATCCTTCGACCTTTTTTCAGCCGGGCAACCGTCTGTCTGGCGGATTCTACTCCCAGCACCGCAATAAAGATCAAGAAAGAGATTCTGCCAAAGACGCCTACATCATTGCCGGTTTTATAATAACCACTCATATCTACAATGGCAGCAAAAAATACAAGCAGCAATGCCCCTACACATGCCTTCAGCCTCTGATCCAGCTGCCTTCTGACAATTTTGCTGCAGATGACCACCAGCAGGTATAGAATCGTCAGAATGATCAACGCATGCGTCATCCACAGGCTTCTCCGGAACTCATATATCTCTGTTGCATTCAGTATATGCGTCAGGATGATCAATGCCAGATTAGCATTACAGATAATTCTACAAAACCAGTCATCCCTGATCTCCAGAAAGCTCTTCACAAACAGGATAAAGGACATCGGCAACAGCATGAGCGTAGCAAATGCCAGATAAGAGCATCCCTGCCTGTTGGCCAGGAGCAGCGTTGCCACATCCGTCTCATTGGCCGACCATGTTCCCACCAGGATTGAAACAATACCCAAATACAATAAGGTTCCGTCGATCCGGCTTCCGCAGCGGATAACGATCCAATAAATACTAATATACAATCCTATCAGTATCACCATCATGCTGATGAGAAAGGCAGGCATTGCCCGGCGCATCACCCAACGATAAATATTATAGCCGCCACCGATATAAAACGTCTTCTGCTGCCCTGCCGCTTCCGGATAACAGGGGGTGAACTGTACCTGCAGGCTGCTCACATTACTTGAAAACCTGACAATATTCCAGGTCCAGCCCGGAGTATTTCCCCATATGCCGGGCACAGCATCCAGCCGATAGATCAGCTTCCCGTCTGCATACACCGCAATCTCCTGGTGTGCCGAATAGAACACGATCGAGTTCGTCTCATCATCGTCCTGATCCAATATAAAATCGTACAGCTCCCTGCCGTCATCCAGGACGCTGACTGCGTCCGGCGTACACTCCTGTAATGACTTTACCTCCGGCGCACTGCCTGATGTACAGATCATGCACAGAAGCACCATAGCAAATACGACTGATACAATTATAATAAGCTTTCCCTGTTCCTTCTCCATTACTTCCCTCAATATCCAACGTACTGTTTGGTACTATAGTACTAATTTTCTTATTATTTGTCAACACAATGTCGTATCTATCTCACGTTTGAAAATATTGTAATTCCGCTCATCCCGCAGCCGCTTCATAGCTTCGCTTCTTCGACACTATAATTTCCGCATCCTGCAGCTACACTTTCCTTCTGTTCCAACGGAAGTATCGCATAGTATACCAGAGTGTGCCTCTCATCCGGCTGACAGTCCCGATGATAATGTCCGAAATACCAATGCTTATAATGCAGCTTCTGTTCCAAAATCTCCAGATAATCTGTCAGCAGATCCGCTGCACAGGACCGCCCCGTCCCGGCATTGAGCCGTTCCTGCAGCGAGCTGCCACAACAGTGAGTGACCACATAATCTACCTCATAGTGATACCGTTCCAGATTGCGCAGGCCCTCCTGCAGTTCTCCTTCTGTCGGCAGCTCCTGGGGCCACCAGCTTTCCTGGAGGATCCGGTAGGGCAGATGCGCCCGATCCGCCCTGAGCTTTTGCTCTGCAAAATCTACCGTCTGGCGATCCAGGATCCCTCCCTGAATGTCATGGGACGACGCCCCTCCAAAGGCAAAAAAAGACTTGCCCTCAATCTCGAAGACCTGTCCACGTTCCAACAATATCACCTTGTCCCGGATAATGTGCCGCACCTTCCCGCCATGCCACTCTTCCAGCGGATATTCTCCGATCATATCATAATTCTCATGGTTCCCCTGTACCCACAGAATCGTGTAGGGCTTCTCCGCAAAATTTTTACAATGATACTCAAAGGTTTTATCCTTCGCCCAGCACAGTCCAAAATCTCCGCAGATAATGATGTAATCCTCCTGCGTCAGCTCCATGCCGGCTCTCCGTAATCTTTTGGCGGAAAACCTTGCGAAATCCCCATGCGTATCTCCCGTTATGTAAATCATACTGCTCTTCCTGTGCACCTTCTCTTCCATTCCGCACTATGCGGCATTTCCCCAGATATGACTAGAAGAGGGCACCAGGTCCTCTTCTACCAAAAGCTCCATCGGGCTTACACGATACAAAATAGCTAAAGCAATCAAATTGTCGGCCTGGGGAAAGCACTTTCCGGCTTCCCATTTATACACGGCCTGCGTAGATTCAAAGCCCATGTATTCCATGACCTGCTTCACGGAGATCTTCCGCTCCTGACGGATTGCTCTCATCCGGGCGCCGCTGGCCACAATGTCAAAATGCGGTCTTTCCATCATACGCCTCCTTCCGATGCCGTACAGCATCCAGTTGCATATCAGTCTTTCCGTAGACTTTTACTATAACACAAAGAATCTCTTTTGCCTATTAACCGTTGGTTAAATTATCACAAAATTTCCTACCAGTACTGTTCTCCCCAGTATCTGGCCAGAATCCTCTCCATGTTGGCTCTCCCCACCGGGTTGGCCGTATGGATCTCCACCGAATAAAAGGTCTCACGTTCTGCCAGCCAGTCCAGCAGCCGGATGGCATCGCCGCCCTGATCCGCATAATCTCCCAGATCATGATCCAGATCCAGAGCCTCTATTTCGATCCCATTGTGCTCCGCTTCCAGGATCAACTGTTTTGCCTCGTTTACCGATCTTGCACCTTCGTACCCGTAGGGCACCGGGCGAAGGTCATCCAGCCATAATTTCATAGTCCTCTCTCCCACATCATTTCCAGGTTATCTTCCGTTCCGGGCAACACTGCGCGTATCCTGTCCGGTAACAATATCACGCGTTTCCCGCACTGAGGGCATACTGCATGGAAAGAAATACTGTTTCAGGTAAAGTTTACAGGAGTTATTCTATCATCCCCTGCTTTTTCAACCGGGCCCGTATGGCACCATAAGTCCTGTCATGCTGTCTTGCAATTTCTGCTATTTTCATCCCGGAACCAAATTCCCGCTTAAGTTCCTCGTCTTCCGCAGCATCCCAGGTGCGGCTGGCTCCCTCCGGTCTATTGTGGGCTCTGTTATATTCTGTGCGATCGAAGGTACCTTTCTGCGATTCTGCTTCTGGTAATCCTGCAGCCTCTTCTGCCGTCTCACAGATCTCCATGGCTCCTTGTTTCTCCCGGTATTCCCTGATTGCTGTAAGAAAACGCTGTCCATATTTCTCATATTTTGCCTGTCCCACACCGGATACGTCCAACATGGTTCCGCGGTCTTCGGGCAATTTTACACACATATCTATTAACGTTTTATCACTGAATATAATGTAGGGAGGCACTGCCTCTTCTCTCGCGATCTCAAGCCGTAGTCCCCGCAGAAGTTCAAACAATTCAAAACCCTCCCCGGTAAGCATATCTGTGTTTCTACGTCTGCTACCTCTCTGCTGTCTACGGGAAGGTTCTTTTTCCTCATACATTTTCACCAAAATTGTGGCATTTTCAAGCTCTGCTAAGGTCTTGTTGCCGATTTTCAGGACACTGTACTGGTCGTCTGTCTGATATAAATATCCCTCCACGATCATCTGATGGATCAGCGACTTGATTTCTTTTTCGCCCAGATCTTTAAGACTTCCGTAAGATTTGTAATGTATCGTCCCCAGTTCTTTCAGCCGTGCCCTGTTCGCTCCCAACAGTGTCCCGACGACTACCGCCTGCCCGTATCTTCCCTTCGTCTCGCTGACGCAATCGAGTACCGCCTTTGCCTCCGCAGTCATATCCACCTCGTGATACTCTCTATGGCAGTTTCCACAGTTATCACAGGGGGACGTCACCTTTTCTCCGAAGTAGGTGAGAATATAATTTCTAAAACAGGAAGTGGTCTGGCAATATCCCTCCATGATCTGAAGGCGTCTGGCATCCCTCTGCCGGATTGGCTCGATATCCTCCGGTGGAACTTCCGAGAAATCCTTATGTTCCAACAGAAACTTATCGATCATAACATCCCTGGCCGAGAACAGCAAAATGCATTGAGAAGGCTCCCCATCTCTTCCGGCACGCCCGGCCTCCTGATAGTAATTCTCCATACTCTGGGGCATATTGTAGTGAATAACATATCGGACATTGGATTTATCGATTCCCATACCAAAGGCATTCGTGGCCACGATCACCGGAAGTCTGTCATAGATAAAATCCTCCTGACTTTTCTTCCTTGCCTCTGTGTCCATTCCCGCATGGTATTTTGCTACCGGAACCCCTCTCTTCCACAGAAGTTCATACACTTCGTCCACATTCTTTCTTGTGGCACAATAGATGATCCCACTCTCCTCCGCATGCTTTTCCACATATTCTATGATAAAATTATCTTTCTTCCGAATACTTTCGACCCTGTAATACAGGTTTTCCCTGTCAAATCCCGTCACAACGATCTCCGGGTTCTGCAGTCCTAAGACACAGACAATATCCTCCTTGACTTCTTCCGTAGCCGTAGCTGTAAATGCACTGAGGATCGGCCGGGGCTCCAGTCTGTTCACAAAGTCAACTATCTTCAGATAGCTTGGGCGGAAATCCTGTCCCCATTGGGAAATACAATGAGCTTCATCCACCGTGACCATGGAAATCTCTGCTCTTGCTGCAAACTGCCCAAACTCCCATGTTTCCAATCGCTCCGGTGCCACGTAGACAATCTTATATGCCCCTTGTGCCGCATAATTCAATGCCTTGGAAATCTGCGATTCCGTAAGGGAGGAATTGATATATGCAGCCCGGATTCCTGCCGCATTCAATGCTTTTACCTGATCCTGCATCAACGAGATCAGCGGGGAGACCACAATCGTAATCCCCGGCAGCATCAATGCCGGCAGCTGGTAACAGATGGACTTGCCCGCACCGGTGGGCATAATCGCCAGAGCATCCCGCCCACTCAGGATCGTATTCACAATGCGCTCCTGCCCTTCCCGGAAGGACGCATAGCCAAAGTATTTTTTTAAGGTCTCTAATGTATTTTTATTCATTAAACCTCTCAATCATTTTCTATTTCCGTATCGGATAAATAGTCCCGCAATCGTTCCTGCACACATTCCTGAATCTCTGCTGCCGTTTTTCTTGCCTTTGTCATTCCAAGTCCTATCTTTTTCGCTACCGAAAGAAGATCATCCATTCCCGGATCTGCACCATTTCCATTTACTGTTGTTGCGTGCTCTCCACCGATAGAATTGGAATACGTAAGATCATATGCCGGAGAAAGTATCCATCTCTTCTCCTCATCCCTGTATATATAAGAAAAATTCTTGGAATGATCATCTCGGTTATGTGCAAAAACATTAAAACACATAAGGCGGTAAAGCTTTTCACACTCCTCCATAGATTTCGTAAGCTGAAGAGTTAATTTCATAAGAATATCATAATCCAGATTGGGAATTCTGTGAGATGTCTCAAGAATTGCTGTTGCCGAAATCATATGAATTTTTCCGTTCTCTCCCTCAGAAACCCGATCAAACCGCCTTGTCCCAAAATACCCTTGTGTATTTTCCGAAGGAAACAAGCGGACTTCTTCCATCTCTATTCCGCACTCTCTTGCGCAGAGTGCATAGTCGTACTCCTGCCTTCCAATATCTTTACTATCCTCTGACGAAGGAAATTTTATTATCCAATCTTCGTTATCTATACGTGGTAGTATTTTGGGTCTCGCACCACCGGATGATCCTCCTTTCGCAAATAGATAATCCAGATTTTCGCTGGAATCTGTATGAAGAATGCGCTCACATTCTTTTGCGATTTCATCCAATGTTAATTCGTTATACACAGGTTCTATGGGAATTGTGGGACGATAAGTCAAAGCTCCCATACCCGTATTTCCTACAATCGCAAGCCTCTCCAGGCTCCCTATTGTGTGAGGATCCAATCCGTTTTTTCTCATCAGTCGATCTACCAGAAGGCGTCCCCAACCATCTGGAAGGCTATCCGCAAATACACCAAACAATCCTTCAAACGGATCTATTTTCGGCATAAAAACCCGCTTTTCCAAAGGAAGAGAAAATGGGCTGATTGAGAATCCCTCCTGTAACCATTCATCGCTATATGCAAACGCCGCAAGCCGGTTTTGATATAATGCCATTGTTCCGATCTTTTGGTCATGATAATATACATCCAGCTTATTTAGTCTGTCCATGAAGTATCTCCTCTATGGAGTCAAATGGTACCTCTTTAAATAATGCTTCCAGCTCTCCCTCCGCTCCAAGAGCTATTGCAAGCTTTGTAAAAGACTGCAACGAGATCTCTCCGGTCTGCTCAAAACGTTTCAACGATCCGAGACTTACCCCTGATCTGGATGCAAATTCCTTTTGGGAAATTTTCTTTCTCTTCCGAAGCTGTACCATTCGCTTTGCCAGTTCCATATTTATTTCTGCCCATGTTTTTTGATATAAATTAATCATGCTAATATTTTAGCAATTCCACATCAAAATTGCAATAAATAGATAAAATATTATCCCTTCATATAACAATTCCATTGCAATGGTCAATCTCATGTTGAATAATCTGTGCTGTCCAACCTGAATATTTTCCATGCTGTTTCTTAAAGTTCTGATCAAGATAGTCCACCTCTATTTCCTGATATCTCGTACACAGTCTTACACCTTCCAGAGAAAGACATCCTTCCTCAGTCTGATATGCTCCGGATTTCTTTGTTATTACCGGATTTATCATTGCAAACTGAAATGGTCCGGCTGCTACTACAATGATATTCTTTTTTACTCCAATCATATTGGCAGCCATACCAACACAGTGTTCTAAATTTGCCTTAAGGGTATCAAGCAAATCAGTCACAATCTGTTTATCTGCCTCTGTTGCATCCACTGACTTCTGTGCCAGAAACAGCGGATCATGCATTATCTTCTTTACCATTAATTCCATCCCTTCCATACATCAGGCTGATATCCACGTGTAGATTGCTTTCCGTTTCTTACTACCGGTGTTTTAATTACCTGCGGATTCTCAAGTACCTTTTCCAGTTTATCTTCATCTGCAATATACTTAATAAGAGCAAGTATGTCATGGTCTTTTCCATTCCAGTTAATCATATTTTCAAGACCGCCATTAGCCTGTGCAACAGAAGTAAACTCTCCCTTGCTCATGCCTTTTTCTTTCATATCAATGAACTGATATTTTATACCGCGCTCCTTGAAGAAACGTTCTGCTTTCTTTGTATCATTGCATTTCTTGGTTCCAAAAATCTGTATATTCATCTGCTTCACCTACTGCAAATCATAAAGTTTCATTTTCTCTACATTTCTATATTCATTGTCTATAAATAATTTTTCTTAATCTCCTTCAAAATAATGTCTTTACATTCCTCACTCATGTAAAACATCGTCGTCCGAAACGGAAATCCCTGCTTCGTTAATTCCTTCATCTTCGATGCACTTAACGGCTTTTTCAGAACCGTAAAATCATCCAGATGCATGTAATACTCATAATCCTTATAACCATCGCAGTCCTTCTTCTCCAGTTTTCCGTCCGCTGTACCGTATGCGATAATGCCATAGCCACTCTTGTATAAAAATACTGTGTCTCCCCGCTGGAGCTTCCCGATCTTCTCTCTCCAGCCCGGATAATAAGCCGCTGCCTTCTGCTCGTTTATCATATCATCCGTGTGATTCTTATTATTAGAATAGTTGGTATTTAAAACATAATTATTCCCTTCGTACTCCAGGTAACCCTCAATGGGAGAATACATATTGAACTCAATATAATGTTCCCCATTGATCTCAAACACCCAGTAAATAATAGCATCGATACTCAAGCCGTTGTTCTTCCAATATCTGATCGCATCTACTGTATTCTGATCAAGTCCGTTGGTAACAATAAGGAAATGCTGGTGCATGTTAAAATCACTCTTACGCAATGCTTTATCATCCGGAAGATCGAAATACTGCTTATGTATCTCCAACAACTCCACATTGGATTTGCTGTATTTCTGAAACAGTTCGTTCAACTCATCATAATTGCTGCTGCCATATAACTGTCCATACCGAAGCACCTGCAGGAGATTTTCCTTATCCGAGCTCCATCTCTTCAGTTCCAGAATATATAAATCCCCATTCCTGTCAATCGCAAGAATGTCCGGTTCCTCCTGCCTCGGACGCTCATTGAAAATCGTGAGCAGATCGTTGGAATAAATAAAATCCTGAATATGCGAAGACATCAGACGCTGCAAATCCAGTTCTTTCCAGCCGATTTCCGCTAAGGTAACACGTTTTACTTTCGTATAATCCTGCTTGTTTTGACTTAATTTGTATAGCATAGTTACTCCCTGTTATCCAACTAGAAATGTCCTACCTCTTTTTGATTTTTTATCTGTTTTTCTTGAATGTGCTTTCTTACTTCCTTATGATAATTTTCATGCCAAGTTTTCTCTTTTTCCCAATGATTTTTTATTTCGTCTGATAGATGAAGTATAAAATCTACATCTTCTCCCCAATGCTCCTCCACATTTTCTTCTGACAAAGATTTTTCATCCAGCAATTCATAAGCAAGTAGCATTGCTTTCCACACATTCATTAATTCACAGAAATATGGAATTTTCAAAAATGCCTTCTCTTTTTTCATTTTTTTAAACAATTTACTTGTTATTTCATAGACATCACAGCCACGATGTAGATGTGAGATTTTTGTCAAAAGGCAATCTGTCTCTTTTTTATCTTCTATCTGCTCTTCTATCTCTTGTATTATTTGCTGCTTTCTCTTTTTAGCAAGTAAATATTCTTCATCTAAACTTTTTTCACGTTCTTTTTGAAAATATGTGACGGTCTCATCGTGGCTTTTAGGTGTTTTGTTAGGTCTATATAGGTATATCTCTTTACCATCTTTTTGATAGAAATACATTGCCTTCTGAATTAATTCATTCCGTTTTTCTTCATCAATCTCATCAAAATATGTCCTATCAATTCCAAAGAACGCCGCCATTTGGTTCTTTCTTTTCTCCGGAATATTCTTTTTCCCACTCTCCCAACTACAAACCGCTTGCCTTGTAACTCCTAATTGATCTGCCAGTTCACTTGTTGATAAATTACAACGGATTCTAAGCCATCTAAGCCCATTCATTATTATTTTCCTCCATGTCTTCCATATGTTTATCGGTACAAGCATATGTTATCAATGGTTTACAAAAGCAATCAATCCGCAACCTTTTGTATGATTAGTAATCATTCAGTCCAAAGGCTGTATTTCATCTGTTGCATCCTCTTCGTTCATTGCCAGATGTTCAAATGCTGCTTCTCGTTCACGATCGGTATTCTTGCCGCTTAGTGCTACGGTACGGTATTCTAGTATATTGAACTTTGCAGACAACTCCTCACATTCCCTATTCCTACTGCAGAAAATAAGTCCCTTAACGCTATCACCGTTATATCCATAATATTTCGCCTGTTCGATGACATGTCTTACACGCTCGTCACCAATTAATCTCCCAAAATATTCCCCCGAAATATTTCTCGCCTTGGCTTGTTCATCCGTTATCATGGAAATATCACTAATTCCAAAATAATGAAATGGATATAGTAAATCCTCTTCCATCGCCTGCTGCAGCCTGATCTCATAAGCGGTCTGATAATGGAACAATTCGTATACATTCTTGGAAGAATCCCCATCATCCCTCTTATCCAGCGTTACTGTCATACCCAGAAATAATTTCAGTTTGAAATACTCCATGACCTTCTGATAAGTATTCGCCGAGCTATGATGCGTTTCATCAGCGTATATCAAGATAGGTTTAACAATTCTTTCTGCCATATTTTAGATGGCAAAGTTTTAGTTCTTAAAAATCAAACACTCTTCACTTAATGACTGATTCCAGATAGCATCAATTGTTTCTATTACATCCATTGGCGACTGCACTATCTGTATAATATGATGACTCTTTCCTAGAGAATTCACAGATATTCCCAGTGACCATGCCCTTGATTTATTCAAACCACATTTCAAAATTAAGTATCTATCATGAAAAGGAATTCCTGTCATTCCAGCTACAGTCCTGTACTCTATCTTTAAGTCTTTTTGCTTATCAAGTGCCATCTTAAGAGTTTCTCTATACTGCGATACTGTCGTTTCAAACAAATTCCCTTTTTCCGGTGCTTCTATCCTTGTTTCACGATTTCCATTAATGGATGCAATATGAGTTAAGCACTTTATGCTAATTCCATGCTTTCCGCAATAAACCACAGTTTTCAAAATATCATCCGCGGACAAGTATGGATCCACAAGCCAAACTTCTTCTAAATCCCAAAGCAAATCGCTATCATTACAAATATCAATTACTGTTTCTACGGCCTCCTTCTCCTGTCCTGCCATAAAGCTTTTAAAAAAATGATGTTTATACTCATACTCCGTCATCCATTTATGTTGGCGTTTTTCCATTTCATATATTTCTTTCTCTATAGAAATTTCTCCAATGCCAGCTATATTTTTTAGTCCAATTTCTATATCTTCACCATTAACTACAATTGTTCGATTTAATGACGATTGTATTCCATACTGTGGCGGAGTAATAATCGAATAATAATTACTTCCAAATGAATAATCTCTTACAGCGGAGTAATATATTATTCCAGATTTCTTATCTGACAAAATTATACTGTTACTATATCTGTTGGGTTCTATACTGTACTCTCTTATCTCATCTCGTTCAGTAAACACCATCTCCTCAATTCTGGTTTCTATAATAGTATTATCATTCTCAAGTATAATCTGCAACAAACATTCTACTGGCTCAGTACAACTATATTTTAGAATAAATTGTCCTGATATTCCACGTTCAGGACCCAAACTAACTGGTTTATGCCTAATAGTGTCCATTGGGATTTTACAAATTATATTTCCTATCCTGTCAGAAAGACTTTCAATATCAAACCCTATTTTTGTGTTATTAATTATTTTCTGTATTTTTCTTATATCATCTAATGATATCGATGCAGATAAAATTGTTTTTGCACTGAATAATTCACACACATAATAACCACCCATAAAATTAGAACCATACAACGCTTGTTCTATAGGCACCAAAGTACTATCAGATGTCTTGCTTCCTGTAGGATCTGTTTCTGGTATAAATTGTGAATCTATCGGAAAGACATCATCCAATAGCGCCGCATCATCTCCCCACTCCCATTTCTGTTTCTCAGCAGCATTTTTTAAAATATTGAGAGCATCAGCTATCGAAATAGTTTCTCTTGTTATAATAATTTTATATTCCGAATTTATGCTTTGTGGTGATACTGTTAGGTATTCTCTTGCTCTCTGCTCAGTAGATGTTGCCGAAAACAAAAGATGTGTAAAGTAATTCCAACACAATTTATCTTTCTTACCTAATAATATAATTTGAATAACTTCAACAAAATCACACCGATTCAATGTTCCATTATTTATAAGTGTATTAAAATCCACACCAAACACTCCTCTGTTCAATTTCTTAAGTTTCTCTCTCCACATACGTTAATTCTATATCATACCCCAATGCTTCCATCATCTGCATAAAGGTATTATTCACCACGTCATTCGGCTTCTTGATTACACGGTTCACATATGATTTTGTGGTCTGAATATCCTCTGCAACCTGTGCCTGGGTTGTTCCGTTCTCTATACATTTTGCTTTTACATCAACTCCCATATTGTTCTTAACCATACTAAATCCCCAAATATCAAGTTTCACAAAATAGATAATTTATTGCACCATAGAATCTCGTAATTCACAATCCAAACTCAAACCAAAAAAGCGTAATGCACTTTCTAATCTTATCAATCAATGTCACATCTGCCGGAAGCCACTGCACGGAATCCAGTTCCTCCATTGATTTCATCTATTCTTGTAAGGATGCCTTTATCTTCGGCAATCCCTTCTATCAATATTTTCTTGACTACAAGATTGACAGGTCTTTCTACTTTCCCGTTATCATCTTCAGTCGGTTCTTTTGTATATACCAAATAAGCATTTTCATCGAACGGCGGCCTCTTATAATATAATCGATTATACTGTTCCGTGGTTCCGTCCAAACTACCTCTTGAAAGCCTGAGTGCGTACTCTCTGAGTCTATCAGCACTCTGGTAACGTCTCTCTATAACATCTTTTAGCTTGTTTTTTTCCACAAGTGCATATTGAGCGTATTCGATATTATTTACGCTTACCAATCTTCCATCAGCGTGCGGCCAGATGAACATATAATACTCAGTTTCAAGATTATCATTTATGAACCAGCCAACCTTTCCGCTGGAACTATTGAGTAGTTCGAGTGCAAATGTTCCGAGTGGGCCATTGGTTCTGTATATATAATCCATTTGAGCTTTTTCATCTATGATGTATCTCTTTTCATTCTTAGATAAAATAACATCTACACCCTGCTTTTGCCTGGATTCATCATTTATAAATTCGCTCTTAGCACTGGTTCCATCAGAATTAAGAAGCTTTGAATAATAATGAACTTTCATGAACTGATTCATTAAAGCTTCATTTCTTCTGTCTCCCTCAAACCTTGAATCTACAGTAGGATTATATATCGGAGCACCTATATATTCATTATCAAAGTCTGGACAAAATCCAAAGTATCTTGTGCCGTCCTGCGTTCTTCTATATTGCAGGTGGCCGTTGATAGTGCCATTTTTGTATGGAAATACAACGTTATCACCCTGTAGGAGTACTTTACTCTCTTCCTCAGAAAATAGATGTTCTCCCCATTTTTTCTTAAATCTGACCGGATAGACAGCCCCACTGCTGTCTATCCAATCTCCGTATACATAATCCTGCTGTGCCATGCACCCTCACCATCCCAATAATCTATTTTAGTGTTTTGTCAATCTAATCATAAATATATGTGTTGTTCAGCAAAAAACATTGCTTAGGGTATTGTCTTCCATCTGGAAGTTCATATGTATCTTGCGCATTCTGAGCGTACGGTCTGACATGACATAACGTATTCTCCGCTGCCTTAGGAAAATTGTTTTTCCTGACACCATTCACCATACGCATCCGAAGGCCATCCCTAGTCACTTGTCTTGTCTTTTCCCAGACATCTCTCACTTGTGTTTCAAGATTCTCATAGGGAATGTTCCGAAACTGGCATCACCTGAACCTCAGAGTATCATCGGCATCAAATTTATAGACTACAAAGAGAAATCTCGTTTCTCTCAAATAATTTCTAAAAGTGGAATCATCCCAATCTTCCTCTATTAATTCCGTAAATCGGAATGTCGGAAATGACATACTTTCCTTTGATTTGTTCCAGAGATGGCTTTCCTCAAACGCTTCATTCACCACCTGATAATAATCTATCATCGTAAGGATTAATCTTTCTTTGGCGGATAATAATCCGTTCTGGTTGATTCGATAAGGTGTGACTTTAAGTTCCACGCCTGCCTCATGAAAATCCTCACGCGAATCACTATTGCATTCATAATGAAAAACTTCTCTTCGATAATCTGACCGAGATTACCCTTATTGTGCTTGGTTTCAGAAACTTCTGATGAACCATATGTCACACCGTCTTCTCTTACCATCATCGGATGTTTTGCATCATCCTCTTCCCATATCTGTCTGAAAGTCATCCCTATAAGCTTTTGTGAATAGACCTCTATCGATATCGGATCAGACCTGTCATATTCAATCAAATAATCAATATTCACCAATATCATCCACCTCTGGCATCTTAAGATTAAATATCGCTTCCTTAATCACAGCAATGCATTCCTCTGTATACTTCTCGATATCTTTTCCCCAGAAATGGATTACAGTCCAACCCTCAGCCTGAAACAACAAATCCTTTTCTTTATCTCTTTCAATGTTTCTCTCTATCCAGTAATCCGAAATCCTTGCGGTTTCAAGTTTCTTTCTGAGCACATCCCAATCTTTCCCATGAAAAATTCGCTATCACAAAAAATTGCTATCTTATGTTTAGGCAATGCCATATTCGGACTTCCAGGAAGCTTTTTATAATTCTTTCTAAAACGATACCCTTTTACCCAGAGTGCCTTTCACAATGCAACTTCTATGCTCGTATCCTTGCCTCTGATACGGCTCATGTTTTTGTGACTTCTTTCAGTCACTTCACCATAAAATCTCGGTTCTCTCTTTTCCTCTGGTTCCTGCTTCATAATTTATCGATACCCAGGGCTATCAGCCAAACAGGAGTCTTTATGATGGAAAGATATTCATTTATCACTTCACCGGCGGACTTATACGAAACTGTATTTGCACTCAGCAACCCACTTAATTCATCATCGGCGGCAACATATATGTAGAAATCAACTCCAGGATTGCTATCTGCGTCCAAAAGCCGGAACAAATCCCTGTATATAAGAGCCCAGTTTCCAAATTGTAATTCACCAGCAACCGTCAATCTCTCTTTGTCAATGATATAATCTGCATTCTCAGCAACCTTTGAGCTGATAGCTGCAATCTTACCTTTCCATTCTTTCTTGTTAAAGCCCATCTTTTTATTCAATTCTAAAATCTTTTTATCTCCATTTAGCACACCTATAGCTCCTTGATAATAGTTATACAACCGAGCCATGTTATAATCCTCATCATAAACAGAAAAATCAAAGCCTTCCTTTGAGGTATGGAAAAACACACCATTTTCCACATGTGTTTCCCCTCGTATGGCTTCAGCACTTAAGCAACGTCGCAGAGCAACATTCAAACTCGAAGCGTTTATACCATCGAACTCTGGCTTCCCTTTTGGTTTTCTCCGTGTTGTCAATATGATTTCTTCCTTCGATAATGCTTTTTTTATATGGTCTCTAACATCTGGGATTGCATTTAATATGATTTTCCCATTATTAAAGAATCTTTCATCGCTTATTTTGAATTTGACTTTCATGCTACCAACCTCGCTTTTATATTATCGGAGCCACTCAAACATTGAAGCTATCTCCGCTCTTGACCCATAATCAACTTCATCCAAAAGCGGTTTCACTGGAAGAACAGCTAAAGGAAAATGATACTGCCTTAAAAGGAGTCAGATTTGAGAACGAAGAATTAAAGAAACAAATTGCTATATTGCACAAACAACTTTCCAAAAGCAATGACAATCAATAGCATTTAAGGGGTCTGTATCATACAATGGCACTCCAGATTTGCAGCTGGCATTACCGCTTTGGTAGCCTTCGTAGGCTTTACAAGAAAACAGTCATCATCCCCCCGAAAACTTTCCCTCGATAATAAAGGATATATTCTCCCATCATCGCCCTGTAAGTTATATCGTCCAACTCTGAAAAGTGTTCCAATATAGTCCCCAGATAATCCTTGCTCGATGCTATACATCTTCCATCCCTGTAACTAATCAATTGTCGCCATAATCCTATTTTTTAGACGCAACGGGATGTCTGCCTCCGTTACCCAGATAATCGTATTTTTCTGTGCGATATCAAAATGAAGCTTCGCCTCGCTCTGGCACAACTGAATCACAGGTTTTCCAAGACCCATTGCATAACCCTCTTCAAAATAAGCACCATTGTTCTGATGTGTGAGATCCACAACAACAAACCTACTGTTTCTTATATGACTTAATAACTCCGGTGTAATCAGTTCATTATGTTCGACCTCATCAATTAAAATAGGATTATATCCTGCATCCCGGATTCCAAGCTTTATAGCCTCTCTTAAATTCCTTGTGTCATCACCAAATTTCATCGCAACCAACACATTACGCCCTTCTCCAGTATCTCTTTGCAATTGATCAATCCGTTTGTATCCCTCAGGTGTTATTGTAATCGATCCTACTTTATCACCACTTATCGAAGAACTTCCTTTGATATAACCTACATCGATAAGATAATTAAAGAAGAAAAATGCTTGGCGGTTCATTTCCTCTTCTGCAAAAACTGTTTTTCCGTCACTCTTATACCGTTCTACAAACATCAAGCCATACAGCTCATATTTTGTTATATTTATTTCCTGTCCAATGTAATCCGCAATTTCATCAAGTTTTAACAGTATCATGTTTACTTTTTCAGCAAAGCTCCTCGGATACCATGAATTGATAATATCGTTATCCATGTGAACAGGATGTCCATGCGTGTTGTTTCCACTTTTAAACTCTGCTACATACTCATCACATTTTTCCTTAGAGAGGGTTGTATGATATCTATATTCTACCGACCAGTCATCTTTTCTCCGAAATCCCTTGTAATATAAGAATGCTCCTAATTTTTTCTTGTCCAAAGATGGGCGTATCATCTCTGTCTCAGAGAACTCATATCTTCCGCATATCGGACACATATAGAATATCGTCATCGGATCATATTGTACCTGGCTTTCTGCTTCCGGGTATCCACAAATCGGGCAGATAATTGTTTCCATCATGTCTATCTCCTTCAGATTAACTTCTCAATAATTTCTTTTCCACCATGTTCATTCTAACCGCATCTTTCACAATTCTATAACTGTACAATCATTCAGCCCCTATTTTATCCTTCCAATTTTCATCAAAATACTTCAGAGTAATATATGTTTTTTCAACTCACCTTCGCGTAAGTTATTAAACAACTCTGGCCAATGCATATGCCCTCACCTGTAATCGAAAAAACTATATCGGATTATTCTCCTGTAGCTCCTTAATCTTGGAATAATAAGCAAACAACCTTGAATCTCTTTGATCTAAGATTTTAAGCCACTGATCGATATTTGAGGAGTTGATTGCATTTGCTCTGAGAATACCCGCAATATCTGTTGCAGTAACAATCAATATCGGATGACCATCCTCTACAACCTCGCTATATGCCTGCGTATCCACATAACTTGTAGTTACCATGATTCCAAACTGGCGATACCTTATTCTTGATATAAGGCGAGACATTGGTTTTACGCCAACTCCATTATTCTTTGAATAACATTTTGCCTCTAAGGCACAATCTATTTTCAGCGGAAAATTTGCCTTTCCACCTGTTTTGATCGTATAGTACCCAATCGCATCACGGCCACCATCTCTCCACGGTCTAGTAAGAGAGAAGTCTACAAAATTTGGATCCATTTTTGAAACTATGCTTGTAGCACAAGCTTCGAAGCCCTGCTCAAAGTCTTTATAGTGATCCCTGATAAGTTCCAAGCACCTCTCGCCTTCGGCATCGCTTTGCAATTGCTCATATCGTGTCGGAATCTTGAATATTTTGGGTGCTTTTAAGGCTTCAATACCACTCCTTCCCTCTTTTGCGAACTTTACCCATGCAGCAGGAGCATATTGCATGCTGTTTGCATGATCAAAGATTAGTGCCTCAATCCACTTCCTTGGTATCGGGTCACTTCCAGTATTCAAAATAGTAAAATACGCTTCATAATTCTGGAATCTCTTCTCTTTGATTGTTCTCCAAAAAGCAACGAGATCTTTGTCAGGTGATATTTTCGGGTTCCCTGGTGCAGCCAATCCTAAAAACTGTATATCTCGTCCGTTTCCAGTCTTCTTAAAAATCAGAAATGGAGGAATATCTTCTAAATGCGTCCCTTCGTTCAAGAGAGTAAAAGTTGTTTCAAGTATCAGATTTCCTTTTTTCTTTGTGTCTGTCAGCGCTCTTCCGGGTTGCCTGTTATCTCCGTAGTACCTAAAAATGCCTGTTTCCTCATCAAGATAATCAGGCCATTCAAGCTCTTCCATAGAAGTATAAAGTACAATATAGGCGTATTTCCCAGAGCCATCTTCCCTAAGCTTTTTCCTGAAGCCTCCAGCGTTCTCGCATCCAGGGATCAACTTATGAAATGGTTCCGATGACATATTAGATACTGGTCCACCTTTATATATACAATCAACAAATAAATCCGATGTATCCAGCTTATCAAATGCTACTTCCATATACGCCCCTCCGGCTAAATACTACTCTGCTTCAAATATTACATCTAACTGCTTTTCCATCTGATTGATCAAATTGACCACCAAGGCATTGCCCATCATAAACCGCCGTTTATTAGCCGGCATTTCAACCTTCTCTCCATTAACTGAGCATTCCTTCGTCCAGTCAGAAGGAAAGCCCTGAATCCTTTCACACTCAATCGGAGTCAGCAATCTAGGTTTTCCAGTTTTTTTGTCCTTAACCACATGCGTTGAACGATTGAATGAACCTTCGCTTGTGAGCATTGTTCTAGCAGGTTTATCATATTCATCAAACAAAGGAACCGGCCCTTCAGAGAAGACATACTCATGACCATTCGCTGCCTTACGCGGAAGTTTTTTAGCGCCTTTAATGTACTGCCACGTCTGTCTCTTTTCTACCGGAAGCCTTTCCATAGTTTCATCACTATGATCAACTCCCTCTGCTGTATAATACATTTTTAATGAATCTATAAAGTAAGCTTCGTCCACCTTCCCGTCTTCCAGGATATCTCCTAAAGTAATCTGATCCCCAGAATAATCTGGAACTGTTTTTACTGTATAAATCACGCCATCTTTCATCACACCTGCGTTTTCAAAATCAAACTTAAATTTCTGAGATAGCTCGCCAATTCCTTTAGGCAACCGTTCCATTTTAATCTTCTTTGCATCAAAAGGATCGATAGGGAAACTCTGTGCGAAAAATCCTTCCTTCCCTATAACCCGAGCAACGCTATGTCTATGAAGTTCATCCCCATGAATGTCACTATACTTGGTTTCTTCCTCAATCCTCTGGTTATATTTTGTTTCATTCTTATATGCAAATATGAATGTGCGACGGCGTCTCTGCTGAAAACCATAATCCGCTGCATTTATCACACGCCACTCTACTGTATAATCCAGATCCCTAAGACATGCTAAAATGATAGCGAAATCTCTTCCTCTTTGACTTGCTGGGCTTTTAAGCAAACGATCTACATTCTCTAAAAGAACAAAAGGCGCAGATTTTGTTTCAAGCATATCTCTGATATCCCACCAAAGAACTCCCTTCTTTCCTTCAAGCCCCTTGGATGTCGCCAATGAGGAGGCAACAGAATAATCCTGGCACGGGAATCCTCCTACAAGAAGGTTATGATCAGGAATAGTGCTTTTATCTACTGCATTGATATCAGTATTAGTTGTATCGTTTCCTTCATTATCCAAACATGTGCCAAATCTATTCACATAGCAATCATGCGCCCACTGGACTTTCTTATCAGCTGGTTCCCATTGGCTAAACCATACCGTTCTCCATTTTTCAGGTTTCTTTGTATCTTCAATCTCTTTGATTGAATTAAGACCGCAGCGAAATCCCCCTACCCCAGCAAATAACTCACACACTGTCTTTTCCATTTTGATTCTCCTCAAAGTATTATTTATAGTAGTACCATTCTGATTTTAGCATGCTTCTGCATTTTGATCAACCTTTTATTTCATCACTTATCTGTTCATAAATGTATGTATTGTTTAGCCAAAAACATTGTTTTGGATACTGTCTTCCATCAGGAAGTTCATACGTATCCATGGCGTTTTGTGCATGCGGTCTCACATGACAGACTGGATTTTCCGAAGCTTTTGGAAAGTTATTTCTTCTATTTCCATTTTTTACTGTTATCTGTAGCCCATTCCGGATTACATCCTGTGTTCTCTCCCAAACCAACTTAACTTGCGTCTCCAAATCCTCATATGGTATATTCCAGAACTGGCAACCTTTTAGTCGAAGAACATCTTTTTCATCAAACTTATAAACCACAAAAAGAAATCTTGTTTCCCTAAGATAGTTACCAAACGTCGAATCTTCCCACGCTTCTTCAATCAACTCTTTAAATTTAAAAGTCGGAAAAGACATACTTTCTTTAATCCGGTCATTCTTGCCTATTCTGATCGTCTTGACAACAATATTAGCTTTTTCAAACTCCTCTGCATGATTTCCTTTGATCCCCAACATCCTATATGCAAGCATGGCCTCAAGGTTCTTTGGTTTTTTATCAATCTCTATACAAAATTCTATACATAGGTCATTTACTGACCGACCACAATATCTGTCTATCTTCTCGACTACATAATCCTCAAAAGAATCTGCAACGTCACTCTGCATAATTGGCTCATATGTTACTTTACCCGGAACAATATAATTATTCAGGACATACGTCATATACGAGTTCTTAAATGCAAATGCCCTTGGTTTAGCAGGAACCTCGCTATATGGTTGTTTCCTCCTATCTTGCGAAGTTGCGGCTTTGGGAGCCGCCCCAAGATACAAAGTGTCACTCTCTGAGAGTTCATGAGCTCTTCCGGCTTTAATCTTTGCGACAATCAGTTCATAATCATTACGGATTATCTTTACATCCTGCTCTGGCGGAGTAAACAAACGTGAATAACCAATTTTGTAATCAAGATTGAATTTAATTTCTTTCATGTATAAATAGTAAACAAGTAAAATCAACTTCGATTTATTCCAAAAATGGCTTTCCTCAAATGATTCATTTACAACCTGATAATAATCAATCATCGTTAAAATCAATCTTTCTTTTGCAGATAAAGAACCATTTTGATTGATTCGATATGGTGTAACCTTTAATTCAACTCCTGCCTCATAAAAATCAGCTCTAACGTCGCTGTTGCATGCATAGTGAAAGAAACGTTCTTCTATTATCTGACCGAGGTTTCCCTTATTCCGTTTTGTTTCTGCCACTTCATCCGTTCCATATGAGGTACCCTCTTCACGTAATACGGAAGCTCCCCTTGCATCGTCTTCTTCGCAAATCTCACGAAAAGTTTTACCAATCATTCTTTGCGAATACATCTCTATAGATATCGGATCTGATTTATCGTATTCGACTAAATAATCCATCTACATCATCCTTCAATATTATTAAATCTGAGTTTTTTCCCATCATAAACGTATTTAATCAAATCACACTTATTCCAAGTACATGCTTGAGTCGGTCTATAACCTTTAGTAAAATTTCTGATACACTGCTCATTCTTTTTATTTACAACACTATCTGGAAAGTCCGCAGCAACAACATATGCTTCTATCATTGAATAATCCCCGTGGGCATATTCTTGATTGATCCAGTCAACGTATTTCATGATTTGATCTATAACATCATCATTGGCAGCATCCTTTTTTATTTCTATCACCAAGTATTTCGATATAGTCTTGAATCCCTTGATATATCGATATCCAAAAACGTCCATCTTGTCCATGTAATCTATAGGCTTAAATGGAGACGCAGCCACTTGATGAGACACATAATCCCATGTACCAAACGGGGTACCATTATCCTCTTTACCTAAGACATCGCACAAAGCTGCCTCTATAGCCATCTCATGCTTTATCTTATCCTCATTCGCAGCATTTAATAGTATTTGATAAGCTCTTAGCCTATGGGCTTGCTGTAACTTATTCTTGATACTATCATGTTCTTCACGCTCAAATGGATATATATTGGTTCCTTCAATCAGATTCTCTTCATTTCTCTTAAGAATGATATCTTGAAGAGCCTGATCTTCTTCATCGTCAATCTTAATGAAAGAAACCTTCCACATTGTTCTTAGGATTTTGAACTTATCAGGGTTGCTACTAAGAGCCTCATCCATATCAACACTCCGCATAAAGAAATGTGGAGCAGGCTCAAATGTACAAAAGCATCTATTCTGTGGTGTTCCATCAGACAGAAGCGGTATCCGCTTGTTATACTCTCTTTTTGAGTATGAACATGGATCATCTGCTCCTAAGTAATTTAGATATTTACAATCCTTTTTTATGTCAATAATACGACCAATGCCATATATCTTCCTGTTGTTGAAGAAATATATATGGTCTCCTTCCTTCATACTGTAATAATCTGCAAATGTTCCCTCGTGATGGATTCCCCAATTATTGTTCTGCGGATCACTTAATATGGTACTGTATGTTCCCGTTCTAACGCATGATTCAAGAGACTCAAGATCACTTATTGTCATAACATATCCAGCCATTGTTAGCACATCTCCTTAAAACTCATCATTATCAAACCTCATATCAAAGATTGTTTCTTCAATAACTGCTATACATGAATCGACATCATTAGCAATATCTTTTCCCCAAAAGTGTAATACAGTCCAACCGGCTCCTCGTAAAGCTGCATCCTTTTCTCTGTCTCTTTCCATGTTACGCTGTATCTTAGGTATCCAGTAGTCTGGGTTTTTTCCTTTTTCCAACTTTGCTTTTAATAAGTCCCAATCCTTTCCATGAAAGAATTCGCTATCACAAAATATTGCAATTTTGTATTTTGTGATTGCAAGGTCTGGTCGTCCAGGGAGGTTCTTATAATTCTTCCTATAGCGATATCCTCTGGACCATAATGCTTTCCTCAAGATAATCTCTATAGAAGTATCTTTGCCTTTTATGTGGCTCATATTTTTATGGCTTCGTTCAGAAACCTCTCCACTAAAACGCGGCTCCCGTCCACTCATTGTCAACACCAAACCTTCACTCTTAATCATCAAAAAGCATATCGGGTTTTTCTTTTTTGCAATCTCTCTTTACTTTCTCCGGAATACCTCCAAGGAAATAATCCTCAATCAAATCCCATGTCTCATCATTGCTGAAATCTCCCTCATAGATATAAGTCAACATTTTAACGGAGATCAAATGTCTCTCCGCAACCATTTCAAGAAGACGATTATGATATCTATAAGGCGCTTTAATGATATTTATCAATGCCTGTATCTGGTTGATATAGATATAGAGCTGACTATTAGCTCCACCCAACATCTCAAATGTCAAGCATCCCATAGCCTCCAATATTCCTAGGATTATGCTGTATTCCTTGGTACGATTCCCGTTATCATTTATCAGGTACAGCATTCCATTTTTCGTATCAGTTTCAACCTTCTTTAACCCCTTTTCTACCCATACAAAATAAGAATTAACTGCAACGTTGAACTGATATTTTGTGTTCCCATCAATAGTAGTTTTCTCTATAGCTATCGGTGTAGATGTTTTTGCAAAATTCTTTCTATACGCATCCATTGATGCAATAACAACTTCGCATATAGTTCTGGCCTTATACTTATTTACGCCGCACTCTCGCTCTATTTCCTCAGCGATATCTGTTACAGCTGTGTGTTCGCCAGACTGAACCTTAATGAAGATAAATTTCTTGATAGCATCCCATGTATTCCTAAATATGCTACTATAATCGTTTTCAAATCCAATGTTCACGCACAACGCTGGCGACATTGGATACTTTGTTATAAAATCAATGTCCTCGCTTTTTGAATACACCATGAACTTAAATTTGGGAAACGAATGAGTTTTATAATCTTTATTCCATATAGCACTTAGTCTTACTCGGCATATATGTTTCTGTTCTTCTATTTCCTCTACACACTCCGGGTATCTTTTTTTTAATTTTTCTTGAACTCTAGGATCAATCTCAAAGAATCCCATTGAAAACATTGGTATGGGTCTCACATTTATAGGCGAAAACCCTATCTTTGACTCAAAATCTTTCTGTATCAACAAAAGTGCTGTTTTCACTTTGTTGATATTGTCATCTTCATCACTGATAGCAGGACCAAAGATATAAGAAAAGTTTTCCGCATCCAAAAGCATCGCATTCCTTTTCTTAGTCATATCCGCTTTTTTTCCACTATGAAGACTCTGCTGATAAAGTTCATTTATCTTTTCAATAACCTTTATGAGCTGATAGTGCTGTATAGTCGATAAACCATGCAGTCTGTTTATATGTTTGAAATCTTTGGGATTGTAATGATAATATGCCTCTCCTTTCAAATCCTCCCGTCTTGCAGCCCTTCCAATCTCCTGGACATAATCACAAACATTTCCCGTAGGAGCGAAATGAACAACCAGTTCAATATCATTTATATCAATACCCATACCGAATGCTTTTGTTGCAAGCATTACAAGTTTCTTTTTCGAATAGAAATCCTCATAGTTTTCCTGCTTAACATCCTTGGACAATGAACCATGGTACATAGCCACATGCTCGATTTCGTGCTTGTTACGAAGAAATTCATAGCATCTATCAATAAGAGCAACCGTAGGAAAATATATCAAGGTCTTCTTGTTAGTTAGAAGAGCACGTTTGAGTATTTCCTCTATCTGCTCAAATTTATCAAGTTCGTATTCTGCTCGTTCTCCCTTTTCCTTTTTCGAGCGGTCAATGACGATATCAATGTCTCCTCGCTTAACATACCCCAAATATGTAATCGGATTGAGCATATGGAGACTATTGACAGTTTCTGTGTACATATCTTCCAAGCCATGATAAATTGCAGTCGCTGTAAAAGTAGCAATTACAAATGATCTTTGCTTACGCTCTATCTGCTTTTTCCTTAGTTTTTTGATATGATCACCAAGATACCAATAATCAGGTCTAAACTGTTTTCCCCAAGTAGTAACAATATGAGCTTCATCAATAACTATCATTCCGATAGTCCTATCACCGATCAGCTGCTCAACATCGCTTCTACTCAAAAGAGTCTCAGGCGAAATATATAAAATGTCATATTCTCCTTCAGATACTTTTTCAATGATATCTTGTTTAATGATTGGAGATATATCTGAATTTATCGTCTTAGCATGATTGTAATTCTTTAATTCCAGATTCTTTACCTGATCATTCATCAAGCCAATCAACGGAGATATAACAATGGTCAGCAGATTATATTTTTCAGCTAAATAAATTGCCGGCACCTGGAACATAACAGACTTACCCGCTCCGGTTGGTGCCGTTACAAATAAATCCCTAAAATCTTTTCCTTCGCCGCAGTTTTCTACCTGACAAACCAAATTCGAAATAATATTCTCTTGGGAAATCTGGACAACAGACTTATTCCCATTTTCTAATTCAGCCATATCATATATAGGCAAATTTCTATACGAAAGATAGCCCCAGTATTTTTTCAAAATCTCTCCGTATTCAGCTCTATGTTCAAACTCATCTGAAACAGCTTGCGCCTGCAAGTAGAATACATCTGTATAGTCGCTCCAATAAAACGCTAGTAACGCTATATGATTCTTTAATCTATTCAGGTCTCCTGTATAGTTTGACACTCTAACTGTCAGTTCGTCTGGTCCAGAAAATATACGCTTAACCAAATCAATATAGTCAGCTTCCTCAATCAAATCAATATCTAACGCTTCTTCATCGGTCGAACCCTTGATATCGATTTTTTGATCATCAAAAATATTGACTCTAGTAATCTTACTATTGATCAATGAAGTCGGTTCACTATATGCTCCAAGAAGATATCCATTATATTCTTTTAATCCTTCAAATAAGAAAATGTATTCGTCAATATCTCCTATGAACGTCTCATCATTTTCATCCGCTTCAGTTTCTTCAAAATGGGCTAATAATCCTTTTTTTACCTCTTCCGTAAAGCAATCTTCGACTGGATACTGCTCCATATACAAGTTATTCTCAAGTATCACCACTTCTTTGTATTGAGCTAATGCAAAATCTGCTAGCAAAAGAAATTCTTCGTAAGAAAGATATTTTCTTTTTCCGTATATGGACATAAAATATCCCATCTTGTTTTCTATGACGCTCGATAAATCCACCTTATCAACTGAAGGATCCACATAGGAAACAGGAATGCCTTTTAATACGACTAAAGTTTTTTCATCTGCCTTGATTTCAGCAAGTTTCGCATTTATCTGATTTCTAATAACTGAGCTTGCCATGTAATACCTCCCTTTTTTCCTATAAGAATCCTTTCAACTTCTTTGTTCGTGATGGATGTCTGAGCTTTCTTAAAGCCTTTGCTTCAATCTGTCGAATACGTTCTCTGGTAACTCCAAAGCGATGTCCAACATCTTCTAATGTACGTGGTTTTCCATCATCTAGCCCAAACCTCATCCTTAATACTTGTTGCTCTCTATCCTTCAATGTTCCTAATACTTCTTCCAGACATCTCCGTAATTCTCGACTAGCAACTATATCTTCCAATGAAAGGACATCTTCAGCCGGAATAAAGTCACCTAACTCGCTCTCCTCTTCTTCGCCTACAGACGCATTAAGAGAAGAATAGGTAAGAATGTTAGTTTTAAGAAGCATGCATTCGCGAACTGCATCCTCTGTCATGCCCATCTCATTTGCTATGTTCTGTATGCGTTCTTCGTGTGTACAGTTGATATATTTGCCCTCAATCGCAAGTATCTTGTTTATTCTTTCCATCATGTGAACAGGAATCCTTATGGCAAATCCGTTGTCCATGATTTCTCTTGAGATGGCTTGTTTAATCCACCACACGGCATATGTACTAAACGAATAGCCAAGCTTAATATCAAATTTCTGACCTGCCTTGATCAGCCCCAAAAAGCCCACTTGCTCTAGGTCTTCGAAGTCCAAATGATGTTTATACTTTTTAGAATATGCTGCAGCATACTTTGCAACTAATCGCTGATTTTTAACGCACAGATCCTGCGTTGCTTGCATATTCCCTTGTTGGATCAAGGTGCATAAGATTTCATTTGATTGTTTTACATTTCTGTTGACTACCAGCGTTTCCGGAAGTTCTGGATTAAAGTTCGAATCCTTAAACAGCCCGGTATCGTACAATATCGAGAACTCATCACCAGTCTCAGTGCTATCTTCCTCTATTTCGTCATCTTCAATATCTGCATCTAGAATAAAACTATCTTTATCGGCCTGCTCTTCCTCCCCTATCAGATCTATCCCATTCTTGTAGAGGATTTCGGTAACATCATACTTTTCCCTAAGGGACAACATGCTGTAGATATTTTCAAATTGATCATATGTAATTGAACCGTCCTTAACATATGGCTCCGCCATGCTAAGAATTAAATGTTCATTCATGCCTGATAACACTCCCTAACACATCCAGGAAATATAATCCTTGTGCTCCTCCGCAATATCTCTGATTATCTGTCCGATTTTCGAATCTGGATTTCTAAGAGTGATAACCAATGTGTCTATCGCTCTAGTCAGCGGGATCATCATCCAGTTATACATGTATTTTTTCTTCCGTTCCGCAGGGCTTTCGAGAAGGAGTGAATCAACTTCACCTTCTATATACTCGTCAGACTTCTCGTTAATAAAAACATCAAAATCTACACAAACTACCGTCCATCCTTCTAATCCCCTTGCGGAATCATATTGAAGAACTCTTACTTCATCGTTTCTTACGCTATAATTCTCTCGGGTGTTGCTATTAGTTCCGTCCCAGAAAAAAATCCCATTCTGCTCAAAAGCCTTTTTCTCTGAAAAACACGCGTCCATACCATCTTTTTTTACTAAAGCATGTGGAACCAAATAAAGCATGTCATATGCGATATTTCCGCATTCAATCAATCGATTCATCTCTTCATCATGAACTCTAAACAACCTCTCCGAATCAATGATACGTATCCGTCCACCTGGCATCTTATCAGAAGAGAGTATTTTGCCACCGGCCATGTCCATCTTGACTGTAAACAAATTCAAAAAACTGATTATATTTTCTTTTTGTCTCAGGCAATACTTAAGCTTGATATTATTTCGCTCACGGATTACAGTCCAATCGCAAACCTTTCCTCGTCTAACAAACTGATTTCCTCCATCTGCGACTATTATTTTTCCTTTGTCAAAAAGCTTTAATACGATATCTCTTTCAGAATCATTCCAGTCCTGTGCCTCATCTATCAATAAATAATCCCAATCGAGATAACTATCCTCGGAAAGTTCTTCCTTAACCAGATTTGCTCCTTCAGGATCAGATAAAAAATCATTAAGTTCTGCTAATACTTGTTCGTAGTGAGAAAGATATTTATCTCCCGACATCTTTCCATCATATAAAACTTTGTTCGCCAGTCTATAGAAATAAGATTGCATAGTGTTCACTGCCACGCAGTTTTCTTCAAACATATCTGGCAATTCCGCCAATGCAAATAACCTTCTAATATCTGACACCAAAGCTTTGTTATACGTGAGCAACAATACTCTTGCAGACTTTTCATCTACCAGATAAATTGCAGTCTGAATTAAGCCAACTGTTTTCCCAGTTCCTGCTCTTCCTCGATAAATCGAGGCTTTCCCGTCTGAATCTATTAGGCTTCGATTCTGAAATGCTTTATTAGAAATCATTTCAATCCGTCTACGCGTCAGCTCTCCCATTTCTTCCTTTGACTTTGAAAACAGTTGAAGCGCCTTTTGAAAATCACTCACCCCACATGATTCATAATTGGAATCAAAAATATATCCAGCCCTTGTCTTAAAAGGTGGCTTTTGGAGTAAAAGTAGATTTAAAATATCCTTAAAATCAAAATCTGCCCCTATCACATTTGACGGTAATCGCCGCCCGTTATTTACAAGCAATGCATCTATGTCAGACGATGTCACCTGTGTAAACCAAATAATATTTGTGATGAATGGTGAAAATGATAACGCGCTTATAAAAAAGTTCATTGCGGATATCTTCTGCTTATTTGACTGTTGTGTTACACAATGTAAATCACCACCATATTTCACATAAAAATCCGTACCGTTTAAAACAATTCCAGAAATATCGTGTCTCTTTATCTCTATAACCGTACAAAAATTTTGGATTGAGACTGTATCGTTAATCCTGTTTCCATCTTTATCATTGAACTGCGCATTCAAATTGTAATTTTGCAAACTTCCAAGCATCATAAGATCTACGTCCTTAACTGCCTGACCATATAATGTAGCACTAGCAAACAGAACAATTTCTCCGATTGCACTGTCCGGCGTAGTATCTTGAATAATTTTTTTAAGCTTTAAGGCTGCATTATATTCATCCGAATCTTTATCAGCCCCATACACAGAAACCTTAATTGCCATTGATAATCCCCCGGAATAAAACTATTATTTACTCTACATCGTAGAGTTCTCTTCCTCAGGAATCATTTCCATAATGTCCCCGACATCACATTGCAAATGAGCGCAAATCCTCTTAAGCACATCCATTGAGACATCTTCATTTCTTCCAAGCTTAGCTAATGTATTCGGACTCATCTCGATAGCTTCCAGTAAGTCCATCTTTTTCATGCCTTTGTCTATCAACAGTTTCCACAGCTTGTTATAACTTACTCTCATTCTCTATTTTCCCTCTCTGCAAATCGCATCAATCGGCCCATTTATGTCTATCGGCCCCTACAATAGTACAAAGTAAATTATAGCATAACAGCCTTCAGTTCTCAATAAGAGAGTTATAGTTTTCTATAAGTGGTAACTTTTTCTATTTACTTATAACGTTTTATCAGTTCTCTAGCTAATAAAATCACAACTTCTTCAATATTATGTTCATCCGCACTTACACACTGAATATCTCCCAATTCTGGATAATGTTCCTTTAGTTTATCCAATGATATTCCATACAAAAGCGGTAACACTATCTTTTGATGTTTTTCGTTTTGAAGTGAAAGAAATTCCCCAAGTTCTCTTTCCGTCCATTCTCTATCAAAAAAATTATTGGATATTACAATTATTGCGAATTCTGAGGATTTAGTTCCATCAATAATCACCTGTTTCCAGTTATCTCCCCACGACAGCACATCTGTATCATAAAAAATATTAAGCCCCAGTTTCCGCACAGCTGCATTGAGTGAATCTACATATACGTTTTTATCTTTGCTTGCATGTGAAATAAAAACATCATACTGCTTTCGTACTTCTTTAATTTCAATCTTACTGTCGTTCTCTACCCTTTCTTCTGCTAATTCTTTATCCTCAAAATATGTTTTTCCACTTTCCGATAAAGTTAATATTGCACCCGAAATATAAGATATTGCCCGTGCAAGTACTCCATACATCTGCAATTTTTCATATCCAACAGATATAGAATCTTGTAAATATTGTGGCAAGTCTTTAACATTGAAACTAACTTCATTATTTTCATTACCATCATATTGCCTTAATATCTCTTTCAACAAAATTTCAGATTCTTTATCCATTACTCTAAATGTACCTAGCTGTTTAGCCCCCGCTACAACCGCTGCTGCTCTTTCTCTGTTTTGAGCTTCTCTAGCGTATTTTTGTTGTTCTTTCTGTTGTTTTTCCAATATTCTCTGCAATTCTGTCTTAGCCATAATAATTTCCTTTCCTATTTTGATAGCAATTTTTTTCAACAGCTATTTGTTATATCATATCAAATCAGCTATAGTACCTCTCCAAATCTTCCCTCATCTGCCCCTTCACTCTCTCCCAATCCCCCTCACTCATCTTCGCCAACAACGCATGATTCAGCGAAATCACTCCTAGGTCCTTTGAGTAGTACATAAATCTCTTTCTTTCGAACTTTTCAAAGGGATTGGTCAGCATACTGCTTTTGATCATTTTCCGGTCTTTCAGAGCCTCGGCATTATAAGGGCAGCTGGGGCGATCCACCGGCAGTCCTTTATCGATCCTGTCCTGATAAAAGGCTATGTAATCTGTCAGCACACCCTCTATCTTCGCATCGCCTATCGTGTCCATATGATCGATAAACGACAGCAGGAACGGCATCTTATAAGACAATGAATAATCTCTTTCCTCCAGGAATGTAAAAAAGTCATCCCGAACGGTGTCATCGTTATGTTCCTGAATGTTCAGTTCTTTTCTGTATTTCTCTACATCCTCCGGGCTGAACAGGCTGATCTTCTTGCTGCCGAAGGGGAATTCCACCGTTGGTGTAATCTTCCCCTTACGGATCCAGCTGGTGATCGTTCCGGTATTGACGAAGTACTCTCTTGCCAGCTGTTCCTGACTGTAGTAATCCCCATACTTTTCTTCAAAGGTATGGATGTCCACTTCCACGATCCGTTCCACGCGCTCTGTGATGCCATCGATCTCGATCATCTGTCCCGGCAGATAATCCTGTCTGGTGATATCGCCGAACGGAACATACAATGAGTTTCCAAAAATAGCATGCATACTGCAGGGTCTTACCATGGCTCCGTATTCATCTACCACATCAATGACAAACACATTTTTCTTGATAGATGTCCGGCGCAAACCTCTGCCGATCTGTTGAAGATACAGCACCTTCGACAGCGTCGGGCGCGCCATAACGAGGATTCCGAGTTCCGGATAGTCCCAGCCTTCCGAGATCATATCGCAGGCACAGAGGAAACGTATCTTATGCTCCTTGAACTCCTGCATAACCTTCTCCGGGTGTTTTGTATCTCCACTGTAATCCTGCGCTGAGATAGCGGCTGCGTTCAGCAGGCGTGCCATCTCTTTGGTATGCGCCTTGTTGATACAGAAGATAATTCCCTGACGTTTTCCGGCATCTCCCTCCGTGAAATAGTCCTTCAGCACATTTACGATCAATTCATTTCGGGAAGTGACACGCACACTCTTCTCCAGATCCGCATTCACATAATCTTTTCCGTTAAAACGGACATGGCTCAGATCAATATTCGTCTCAATCCGGTAGACATTCGCCCTCGCCACAACTCCCTTCTCCATTGCATCCTTCAGAGAAAGCTCTGTTGTATAATTTCCGAAGATTTCTTCCAGTCTCTTTTTATCCGGGCGCTGATCTGTGGCTGTCAATCCTATGAGGAATTCCGGCGCATAGTATTGGATCACCCGCTTTAACATCGGAGCTACCGCGTGGTGCGCCTCATCCACTACAATATAGGAATAATAATCCCTTGTTTTTTCATGGTAATGTCTTACTGCATAGCTGTAAGTCTTAATATCGATCCGGTCCTGCAACGGCTGCAGGTCCTTGTCGATTCTCTCTTTCCAGTCCGCAATGATGTTCGTATTCGGTGCCAGGATCAAAGCCCGGAACTGCTCTTTTCCGGCTGCAAATTTCTGAATATCTTCTTCCACGATCCGGGACTTGCCCGCTGCGGTAGGTAATACAATGAGGAATGCACGAATCCCTTTTTCCCGCCGTTCCTCTATCTGCGCAAGGCTGATCTCCTGGTGCTCATACAGTTCCGTTTTACGTTCCAGCAGCAATCCCGCTTCCCGGAATCCGCCGGTGTCTTTTCCCAGGTAAGACCGGATATCATCCTCGATACGATCCTTGAATCGGCAATCTTCCGTGGAAAAACGGTATAGCTTTAATCCCCACAATGCGCAGGTATTCTGCTTGCGCAATTGTTTCCGATAGCCCTCTATTCCGATCAGCTGCGGATGGTGGTAATGAATTCCGTTTTCCTCGATGGCCACTCTGCCGTCTGCGGTATCTACGAGATAATCGAGGAAATAATTGTTGCCGTCTTCATCGGATATCCGGAATTCTTTTTGCAGGTATTTCAATGCCCGCATGCCGTAGACATCTGTGAAATTCTGTTCAAACAGCAGTTCCAGCGGCGAAGAGTCCGCATGCTCTCCTCTTTCTGAAATCTTTTTGGTAAAGTGCAACACTTCCTGTCTGCTTTTCTGCAGGCATTTTTCTATCGTTTCCGCATCGAATCCCAGGAATCGGAATACTCTCCGGTATATTTTCATATAGTGGTTTTGTTTATCTGTGATCAGTGTATAAGGAAAAATCTGCTCGCCATCCCGGCAGGAGCAGATTTCATCATCGATAATGACCATGTCCACTCCATCATCATAAAA